>OGQI01000036.1_pt1 | contig 99421 bp, 98 predicted proteins | sample 1553171 | NCBI WGS metagenome assembly OGQI01 (sample SAMEA2579988, study PRJEB22360) | human gut metagenome | biome: human gut; feature: human-associated habitat; material: faeces | place: Denmark | collected 2008/2010
TTTTTTAATTTTTTTTTTGATTCATAGTCATGAGGGAGATATACACCAACCCCACCTCCCCCATCACTTAGCCAGTGGGGTTCCACCCCCTATGGTTAAACAATTTATTCATTAACAATTTAATCATTTACATTATGGACAATCAGTTAAAATTCCGTGAGACATTGACAGTTGAACAGTTTAAAGCAGCTCAACATGTAGACAAAATCCAAGTGAAACAGAATCCTAAGACCAACAAGCTGTTCTTCACATTTGGTGCTAAGACAGGAGCAGTTGCAGTGAAGGGTATTCCTGCACATCCAATGGTGTCAAATGTTGAAGCACCTGATGGTAGCTCATTCTGGCTTCTGCATGAAGAAGGCACAGGTGGTGCTCCAGTGTTGGCAACATTCTAATGGAGGAGGGCATTTGCCCTCTTTCTTTCTATTCTTCTGAGCATTAATAGATGTTCTTTCTATCATTAATAGTGCTTGGTATCTCCAGAAGTGATATAGTTTATAGGCTTTTCCAGCTTATTATTACTTATCTCTTCTGGAGTGTTAATATCATTAACATCATTTATTGTTGAGTATTAATAGTACTTTGATGAATGATGTATGCTTTAAGTAGTCAATCTTATTGCATTAGAGCTTGTATTAGAGTGCATGAAGAATAGGGTCTCAAATGTCCTTTCTTTACTCTTTCTTTCTATGTTTGTTGATAGTGTGAAAGTGTGGAAGTGTGAGTGTTGTTCTATAACATTCCTCCCACATTATGCCACATTCAAAGACATCACAAAAAAGAAAAAGAGGAGTAATAGAATAGCTGTATTTACTGTTCTAATATTTATGAACAGAGTATCTTATGGTTTAATTGAGCATATCTTATGCTCTAAATATACACATAGTGTGCATACCAATGGGCTAATTTAGGCAATCAAGTGTGAATAATAGTAGCATTTGACAGGACATATGCCATTAAAATGTGTTAAGAAATAACTAATATAAAATAGGATAAGATATTGAGTGATGCTATTTCATGTGTTGACCACTTAGGGGACTCAACAAACATCCACCTGAAAGATGAAATATTATAAGAGAATGGCAACCTGTAAGTCCTACTTGAGATAAAAGTCAGTAGTGTTAATACTTAGACATAATTATCAATATAAGAGGTAAGTCAGAAACTCCAGAAGGATTTATAACTATTAAACCGAGTAAAGGAATATTAATAAGATAGTCAGCCTATTTAAGGAAAAGTACACCTCTAATAGATAAACTCAAGAATCAAAGGCACATTAGCTCAGTGGTAGAGCATCACATCAATGATTATTAAAGGTAGTTGTTATGAAGGTCACTGGTTCAAATCCAGTATGTGCTTCAATTATTAACAAATTAACTTATAAACATATGGAACAATCAAATTACAGAAGAAGAACTTATACTCCAGAAGAAGATGCAATTATTATTAATTGTGTTAAAGAGTCTCCTGATAATATATCCAGAGCTTTAAGACAAGCCTCACAATCAATTGGGAGAACTTATAAAACAGAATCCAACTCCAAAACCATTATCAAAATGGAGAAGAATACTAAATATCATATTTGAGTGATTATGGCTAAGAAATATAATAGAAATAATTGTAGTTCTGAACTAAGAGCTACAGTTACAGATGCTTTAGGCAGAACAGTTTCACTGTTTGGGACACATGCTTTTGAATGGTCAATAGTAATTGCATCAGACAACAGCATCACTATGCAGACCTTTAAAAGAGGTAATATTGCAAGAAAAGAGTTCAACAAATATAAAAGAAAAAGATAATGAAAAATATTTGTGGATTCATAGCTATTATAGGAATATTATCAGCAATTGCAGGAATAGTCACTCCTTTTACAGCACTTGCAACAGTAATATGTGGTGCATTATATTTATTTTACCCTTCTGAAAATATAGACAGGTATAATGAAGACAATGAATGATTTCAGAAAACTTGAGTCTCTTAATAAAGATAGAAGACTCAAGAAGGAAATAAGCAATATAACAGAGGGTAAGCCATTAGGTGCTATACTCATGTATCATCAAACTATTAAACAATTAACAAAATGAGAACATTCAAACTAATTATCAAGGGTGTGTTACTATATGTAACCATTCTTGTTACCTTATTATATATGATGGGTATTGACAGTATTTATGACAATGGATATTTCTTTCATGGTCTTATACTTGTATTAATACTTATTGGAGTGTGTTATAAAACTATTAACAAAGAGGAGCTTGAGATACTTACATTAAATAGGTATTTCAATCATCTCGATGAAGAATTCAAATAAACTATAATCAAATGGTACGGACAATTTATGTGGTTTATACAAACCAAAAGTTGAGCAATTCACAGCTTAAAGGTATGAAACAATACATGTTTCTGTGTCCTTATGACATAATCCAAGCTGGTGATATGATTGAAGACAACAGATATTCTACTCCTATGCAAGTATAAAGTATTGACCAATGGTAAACTGGCTATCATAGCTAAGTATCTCAATGGTTCATGGGAGATGGGTGCAGGTAGGACTGGCTATTTCATTGGTAAATCATCTATGGGTGGTTCAGCAGTGATTGCTCAGATTGACCTCACTAATGGTATTGCAATCTATGAACACAAGACTGTACAATATGCAGGTATTGTGTATTTCAAGAATGCTGATGATGCTAAGAAAGCAGCTAAAATGCTTGGTGCTGATATAAGGTATCTATTTTAGGTATGTGTTTTATATAAGGTTAATTAAAGAGTAGCTCATGTTGTGAAACACAGCTACTCAAACTGCCTTTGTAGTGTAATGGATGCACGCATCTCTCCTAAAGATGAAGTTAGAGTTCAACTCTCTACAGAGGTACTAAAATATAAAATTATGGAAGAACTAAAATTAATAAGAGATAATTACTGGGCTACAAAAGATGGAAGAATCTATAGTACTAAAAGGAATAGATACTTGAAACAGAGAGTAGGTCCAAGAGGGTATATGATGGTTAATTTAAGCATAGATGGAAAATGTAAAACTTTTACTGTGCATAGATTAATAGCATCTACTTTCATCCCCAATCCTAATGGATTTGATACAGTAAATCATAAAGATGGAAACAAAACAAATAACAATGTAAATAATTTGGAGTGGACTACATCTTCTGGTAATACTATACATGCTTTTGAAACTGGACTAAGAGTTCCAACATATAAGCATGGTCAATTTTCTAAGGAGGATATTAATGAAATTAGAAGACTTTATAATGTAGAGCATTTATCTCAGTATAAAATAGCTGGGAGATATAATGTATCAAGAGGAAACATTCAACAGATATTGAATGGCTCTATTTATAAAGATTAGAAGTTCGAGTCTTCTTGGGGGTACTCAATTTTAGTTCGGGCAATAGTAATATTGCTACAGGAGACTGGTATGTGAATATAGGTCTCCTTTTGTGATGTCTCCATAGTTCAAGGGAAAGAACAATAGTCTTCTAAACTATATATCTGAGTTCGAGTCTCAGTGGAGATACAATGGGGGATTTAGCTCACTATTTCTACTAAGCAGAGGCAACCTGAAGGAAAGCAAAATGTGATGCTTATGGGCAAGCCATAACCACTTAATGCAAAACTTAAATGTGGAGGTACAAAGAAGAAGTTACGTGACTTTTATAATTAAGTTTCAATAGGAAACTGATTTGACTTTGTTAGGACATTCTTTCAATATGAAATGAATCCATTTACCAAGGGGCATAATTTGGCTTTGATTGCTGATTATTTGGTAAGAGAACATGCAGAGACAGTTGGAGAGACAACAAACAATTAACTGACAACACTTATAGAGTTGCTGCCTAAACAGGCTGAGCAGCACTTGCTTGGAAACAGAAAGGTGCATAGCATGTGGTTTCCTTATTTCTAACAGAGATAAATTGAAATAAGGTGGTGGATTGTGTTGATTTCTATTCAACCCCAGTGGATAACCAACCACATATCAAAGAGGTAAGCATGTGAAATTCTTTTATTAAAGATTGGTAAGACGAGGGTTCAAATCCCTCATGCTCCACAATTGTAAATGGTTTTGGTCTGGTGTGGGCTGCAATACAATAAATACAGAAAACACAGGATGCTAATAGGTAAGCTATAAAGGGTGTTATAGGGTCAGACATTTCTACCTTGTAAATCACAAGAAATGGCAAAAAGTAAATTCTTAACAAACAATTATATGAAAGACTTTGAATACTATGGCTTATTTCTCACAGAAGAGAGTAAGACTAAATTGAAAGAATGGTTGTGGTTACATGACTATGATTTCAATAATGATATCATAAAGGGAGTACTTCCCAATAACTGGTATTTAGACCATTGTACATTATTACATAGGTCTCAAAGAACAAGCAACTTCCTATTGGAAGATACTCTTGGTACTACATTAGTATTGCATGGTAACTTAAATCAGCCTTTAGAGATTAATGGTATTGGTGTATCAGATAAAGCTATGGCATTCAGATGTAATATACCAGAGAATCTATGTGCTAACAAGATTCCACACATAACTATATGTACATTCAATGGTGGTAAGCCAGTAGATAGTAATAATATTACCGAGTGGAAGGATATTGAACCAATTATTATTGAAACTAAACTTGAGAAGAGATAATAAATGTTGAACTAAAAAAAACATGACTCAGTTTGTATTTGAATTTATCCTTGTGGGATTAGTAGGAGGATTATTAGGAATCTTCTACAGAAATTGTTTAAAGGTGGAAGATATGATATTCCACTGGTGGTATGTAATACTCAAGAAATGGGTAAAGAAATCAGAAATGTATTGTGATATAGATGGGGGTCATACACCTAATATATGGCATAGATTCTTAGGTTTCATTGCTTATCCTCTTGGTTTCTGTATCTATTGTAGTACTACATGGATAACATTCTTCTTATGTGCATTATGGTTATACAACTGGCAATCATTACCAGATTGGAACCTAATAGTAATAGGAGTACTGGCTGCAACAGGTGTACAACATTTAGTAGTATGCTGTGCTTGTAGGTTCTTAATTTATAAACATCCTGATTTAGATGAAGACTACATTTGATTATGGCAATGATTATTTGCCTGAGATTTGGTATTAAGTGATAAAAAGAATGTTAAAGGTGGAAATATATTTGCATATATGAAACCTTTGACATATCTTTGCAGAGTGAAAAATAAACAAGATTAAATTTTAGTGTATGTGTTCTAAATTAAATCCAAACATTAAGCCAACTTCAAAGTTGGATACAGAAAGACTGGCTGGAGGTTCAGGTGCATTGGCAGCTAAACAGAGTAATGTATCATTATTGAGAAGAGCAGTGTTAGCTAATCTTCTTTGGGAAGATGTTGCATATATGGATGGTCTTAAAGTGGCAGAAGAAATCAAGAGGCTAATACCTTTGTGTCCTGCCATTGATGTGTATAATATTGCTCTTGAAGCAAGATTAATGCAGAAGTTGAGACACACACCACTGTTTATAGCAGTGGAAATGTGCAAATATCCTGAACATAAGTTATTTGTAGCTGACTTGTTGCCTAAGATTATTACAAGGGCTGACATGCTTACAGATTTCTTGGCATTATATTGGAAGGATGGTAAAAAGCCTATCTGTAACCAAGCTAAGAAAGGGTTAAGGGCTGCCTTTCATAACTTCAATGAATATAAGCTGGCTAAATATGACAGGAATGCAGCCATTAAGCTGAGAGATGTTATGTTCTTATGCAGACCTAAGCCAAACAATGATTATGAAACCAAGTTATTCAAGAAAGTAGCTGACAGAACTCTCACACCACCTGAAACATGGGAAGTGTTATTGTCTGCTGGTGAAGATAGGAAAGAGACTTGGACTAAATTAATCTTTGAGAATAAGATTGGTGGTCTGGCTATGTTGAGAAACATAAATAACATGAAGAAGGCTGATGTTGATAGGAGAGTTATTGTTGAGGGATTGACAAGACTTAAATCATCAATGTTATTGCCTCTTGACTTCTTGAAAGCTGAAAGAATGAATCCTGAATTTAGTAGGGATATTGAAGATGCTATGTTGGAATCATATAAGAATCTACCTAAACTTCCAGGTAAAACCCTGTTTATAGTAGATGTCAGTGGTTCTATGGGTAGTCTTACTTCTGGTGGGTCACAATTCAACAGAATGGACCAAGCATGTGCAATGGCTATGTTAGCTATTAATCAGTGTGAGGACTATGAATTAGTAGCAACTGCTGGTGATGATGGGAAAAGGATTCAAGCATCTGAACATATCAAATATCCCCAAAAGGGATTTGGTGTATTCAAGCAAATCATGGACACAAGAAATAATATTGGAGGTGGAGGTATATTCACCAAACAATGTTTAGACTGGTGTAAAGCTAAGTTTAAAGGTGTCCACTTTGATAGAATCATCATTTTCTCAGATTCACAGGATATAGACCACATGTATAATAGTTCTATCCTTCCTGAGCCTTTTGGTACTTACAATTACATTTGTGATGTATCAGCCAATACAAGGGGAGTGAATTATAGAGGTAGATGGACTGCTGAGATTTCAGGTTGGTCAGAGCATTTCCTAACTTATATTGCAGCTTTAGAGGGCTTGCAGAATAAGTTTGAGGAACAGTAAATATAATGTTGTATAGTGTATAATAGACTTACTTCAAACTAATATAGGAATCAGTTTACCAAAAATAGTCTGTTAGTTGTTCTTACAACATTAACTTATAATGCCATTAGTGTATTACAGATTTACATCAATAAACTTTTAATTTATCTCGATTTATACAATCTGTTAAATGTTCTATGGCATTTTCTTATAAGGACATCATTAGTGAAGCACAGAGTTACTTCATAAATGGTTATATGGCAATATTACTCTTTGCACTATTCTATGATGTCTTTTTCTTGGAGGGATAGCTCAGTTGGTAGAGCAGTATAAATGAAAATTACACTTTGTTCAATGTTCCACAGTAATGTGTTGGTGTAGAATAGAGTTACTTCAAAAGCATGTTGAAAGCTACGGGTCATTGGTTCAAGTCCAATTCCCTCCACAATTAAAACAAAATGGGGATGTGGTGAAATAAAAGCAAGTTTTATCCTCTTATGAATGTTCTCCCGAAGGGGTAGTGTATTATAAGAGTTACTTCAAGGTTTACACAATAGTTTTGGGTACTATCAAATAAAGGTTCGAGTCCTTTCATCCCCACACAAAGATTAGTGATATACAACACTTACTTCAATATTATACATAAAATAAAAGTAAATTAAAGTAAGAAAGGAGTAGATTTTTATATCAACTTATGCCCTTAGGGGCAACAATTTCAAAGGTGTTGTAGAATATTCTATCTTTTAAAGGCTATCAGTTTAATTACTGGTAGCCTTTTCTTTTATACACATTCATGTGATAATAAGATATGTTTTACTAAAAAAAAAAACAACAATGAAAAATGGAAAGAGTGGAGCTGAGAGCTTCGCAGAAAACATGAGAGAAAAATTAGGTCTTAACAAACCACTTCCTAAAGAAGTAATGGATAATTTGAGGGAAGGTGTAATTGACCTTGGTAAAAAGACAGGTGATACCAATGCAGAAGATGTATTGGACAATTGCTTGATTGAATTAAGAAGATTAAAAGACAACCAAAGCAAGGCTATTGTAATTGCTTATCTACTTGGTACTCTGCCTATGGGCTTGCAGAAATTCATTGCAGACCAACAGCAAAAGATTGTTGTTGCTCTTACAGCTAAGAATTTGGTAGGTGAAGGTCCAGAAGCCATGTTGGGTATGCTTCTTATGGGAGCTATGCTTGGTAATAAAGATTCAGATGAATAATGAAATCAAAGTAAGTCTCAGTGTCACATTACAAGGTAGTGTGATGCTGAGCCAAGAGCAGGCTAAAGCTCTTGAGGAAGAAAAAGTAGGCACAGGTTATGATACTTTCTCTATGAGAGTAGAAGGTAAGAAGAGTGATGGTAAGGAGGATATTCAAACTATTACTGTAAAAACCAGAAAGTGTAAACCTGCTGGTCAATCTCTCAACCTTAGTATGGATGCTTATGACTACATGACAGGAAAAGAAGCTCCTTACTTTGTTAAACCCAGAGATTGGGAGAGACTTACTAAGAAACAGAGGCTTGAAGCACATCTTAAAAGGATATGTGAAGAGCTTGGTGGAGTGAGTTTCACCTATGCTGTATTGGATAATTAAATCATTTATGGTGTAGGTAGTATGTTATTTGTATCAATTATAGTAGGATTGTTAGGTATTATCTTACTAATAAAGACTTTTGTTAGGTATCACCCTTATATTGATTTAGTTCTAAGCTATAACAAGTATATACTATTGCTGTGGTATGATAAGGATGGTGGAAGAACTTACATAAAACTATTGGAAATATAAGCAAAGGGAGAGTTTTAACTAAGAAGAAGTGGAGAAATGGGATGGAAAGTTACCAGTATATGGTCAAGTTCCTACAATATTTAAAGACATAAGTAAATAGTCATGACTTGGTTTATTATTGGTATAATTCTTACTATAATAATAGTGGAGATTATGAAAGATACCCATTTTAAATGCTATAATGGGATGAAGGTTGTGGAGGAGTCTGAGGTAAGAATACCCTTATGGTTTCTAATCATAATTATTCTTGTTGAACAAATTCCTGTTCTTAACATTTTACTGTTTTTGACTTTTCTTGTAGCATATTTCATATTTTCCAATATGAAGCCAGAAATGTATCTTGTTAAGTATATCCCAAGTTTAAAGGGGGAGACTTATGTAGGAAAGATTGTGATTAAAATTAAAAAGCTCTTATGCACTGAAATATAGAGCTTTCTTTCAAGTTATAGTATGAAACAAAAAGTAATTAATATTCTTATGCTCTTACTTATTGGTGGTCTATATGGTTTATACTATATGGACTACCAAGAGGAGCACAAGGAACCTGAAAAGGTGGATGTGTTGAGATTGGAACAACCAGAGTTCTTACTATCAGAGGCTCCTGATGATTATCTTATGGAGGCTTTAGAGTATTATAATGTTAAACATAAGAACATTGTATATGCTCAGGCTATCCTTGAGACAGGTCATTTCAGGTCTAAGGTCTGCAAAGAGTACAATAACTTATTTGGACTCTACAATAGTTACAAAGGTGATTATTACAAGTTTGACCACTGGAGTGAGAGTGTGGTTGCCTATCTCAATTACATACAATATAGATACAAACCCCCGGATGATTACTATCAATTTTTGATTAAAATAGGTTATGCGGAAGACCCGCAATATATAGAAAAACTAAAGAATATAGTAAAGAGATATGGATAGAGAACAGGCTCAGGAAGAGATAATGAATATAAGGAGTAATTCTATACTCTGTGAGTTACCTACTTCCTTTGGTAAATCTAAGATAGGCATTGATTTGGCTTTAAGGGATAACCCCAGTAGCATACTTATAGTAATCCCAAGATTAGTCTTGATAAATAACTGGAAAGAGGAGTTTATCAAATGGGGACTTGAATCTTGGCTTGAAAGAGTACAATTCAGTACTTATGTAGGATTGAATAAACATGTAGAGGAAGAATGGGATGTAGTCATCTTTGATGAAGTGCAACACATGTCAGAAAGATGTAGAGAATTTGTATCTACAATGGAGATACATCATTCTATCATGCTTTCAGCTACAGTTACCAGAGATATGAAGTGGGAACTAAGTCAGTTGTTTCCTGATTTTCAATGTTATACAGTGAAGATGAAGGAGGCTATAGACAATGAAATCCTTCCTGACCCAAGAGTGTTCCTTATCCCTCTTGAACTTGATAATACACATGCTGTACATACTATGATTGAACATCCCAAAGCTAAGATTATCAAAGAATGTCTATATAAAGATAGATGGTCTTACTTAAGGGATAAATCTATTCAAGTGCATATTAAGTGTACTGAATATCAGTATGTGATAGAGTTAGGAAACAAGATAGAGTTCTGGAAGAGGCAATATATGAGAACAAGAAATGAAGGAGTAAAGACAAAATGGTTATTCCTTGCAGGTCAAAGGCTCAAATTCCTTTCACAATTAAAGAACCCTATTATCTTATCTCTTCTGGAGAAGCTGAAATCAGAGAGGGTACTCACATTCTGTAGCTCTATTGAGCAGACAGAAATATTAGGGGAAAACTGTATTAACAGTAAGAACAAAGAATCCTCTATGGTACTTGATATGTTTAATCACAAGAAGTTGGACCACATTACAGCATGTAATATGCTGAATGAAGGTATGAACCTTGTAGATTGCAGAGTTGGTTTATATGCTAATCTGAACAGTAGTGATATTATCATCAAACAAAGATTGGGTAGAATACTCAGGCACAAAGACCCTATTATTATCATCCCTTACTTTAGTGGTACAAGGGAAGAGGAGTTGGTTGAGAAGATGCTTGAGGACTATAATCCAGAGTTGGTTATGAAAACAAATTTAAGTGAAATAAAAGTATGAGAAACAGAGTTAAAATTACTAAAGCAAGCTACATTGTAAATCCTGAGAAGAAGGTGGTAGTTTGTGTTCTGGAGTGTGATATGCAGTTGCAGAAACATCCTGCATGGATTGATATTTATCCCAAAATGTGGGCTAATCTTCCACTTGTAGACCTCGATGGCACATTCAAGGTAAGAGCCATTGCAAGATGCAATGAGGAAGATGCCTTCAATGAAGAGGTAGGTAAGAGGATTGCAGAATCCAGAGCAAAAGGTAAAGCATTTGCTACTGCTGCAAAGGTTTACAGAGAAATTGAGAAATATTTCTTGAACTGTGCTGCACTTGTGAATGAATCTGTGGAGGCTTGTGAACAGACTGTGAAAGTTGAGGAAGCTCATGTTGAATTGCTGATTGGAGAGTAGTATGACAATCTCATTGAATGACAAGGTTATTAAAAAGAGTGGGGTTTCTCTTGGAGAGGTCTTACTTATGATAGCCATTCAAAACAATGTAGATTTCAATGCTGCTGAAAGTGAGTTGAAGAAAAAAGGACTTATTAGTACAAGTTATGATAGGGAAACACATCTTCCTGTAGGGTTATTTGTTACTTCTACAGGGAATAATGTGGTAAATAATATCATTCTTGACTCTGATAAGTCTGTGGGGACTGATGACTTCAATCAAAGAATTGAAGCATTAGTACCTCAACTTCAATCCATTTATCCAGAAGGAAAGAACTTTAACAATCAGTATTGGAGAGGGAATAAAACTGACATTAAGAGGAAGTTACAGACTTTCTTTAAGAAGTATGGGAATGATTACACTGATGAACAAATCATTAATGCAACTCAAGCCTATGTTTCTGGCTTCAATGGAGAGTATAAGTTCATGAGATTGCTTCAATATTTCATTTGGAAAGAAGAGGTAAAGGATGGTACTAAAGTGCCTATCTCAGAACTGGCTAACTATATTGAGAATGAAGGTCAAACAGACTCCCTTACTGATAATTGGACAACTACATTGGTTTAAGCTATGGAAGAGAAGGATTCATTTGATAGGGCACTGGAGAAGTTAATACTCCGAAGGCAGAGAATATTGGATGGCAAGATAAATTGTATTCCATTGTCTTTCCCAAGATTAAGAGTGTGGCTCCCCGGAATAGAGAAAAGAAGGTATAACATTATTACTGCAAATCAAAAGGTAAAAGCTAACTAATTTATTTAATCTATTGTGTAATTGGAAATATTGTTTTATGTTTGCACTGACAAATATATTATAATATGGAGAAAATAACAAGAGATTTAAAAGTATCAGGTATTTATTGTATAGAAAATAAGTTGAATCATAAAACTTACATAGGAAGTTCAAAGAATCTTTATCAAAGGTTATTGAAACACTTTGCCTTATTAAGACATAATAAGCATGAAAATGCTCATTTGCAAAGTGCTTGGAATAAATATGGTGAAGAAAGTTTTGAATGGTTCATATTAGAGTTTTGTGATAAATCTATATTGACTGAAAGAGAACAATACTGTTTAGATTTATTAGGAGGAGAATATAATATTACTAAGAAAGTAGAAAGGAATATCCTATCCAAAGAGTCAAGGATAAAACAGGGAGAGACAAGGAGAAGATTACATCAAGAAGGAAAACTTGATTTTAATTTTAACCCTGTTACTTTGTATGTTTATGACTTAGATGGAAATCTGTTATTTGAAAATCCTTTAGGATTGAAAGATACAGCTACTAAATTAGGTATCTCTCCTTCAAGTATATGTAGGGTAACTAATGGAACTTATCAACAATGTAAGGGCTATAGGTTTTCTTATAAACTTGAGCAGTTATCACCTCTTGAAGTTAAATCTAACAAACAAAATACCAAATACAATAATTATAGGCACTGCCCTACTATAGAGTAATCTATAGATGTAACACCTGAATATCCTCGGAAGCTAAGTCAAGAAATTGATATGCCAACTTGAGGAGGCATAGGCTATACCTTGAGTATAGATTCAGCCCCAGAGACTAAATGCAGGTGCTCCTATTTAATAATAGGATGAAGACATAGTCCAGACCACAAAACATGATGCTTTGCTGTGGCTTTCAACTGTGGTTAAAGTCATGTGTAGTGAAAACTATAGTGGTATGAGGAAAATCAAAACTTGCTGACTATATGCTTGTTTATGAACCCTTCTTCTATGCAATTGAGCACCCTGACCAACTAAGGTTGAAGATACTCTATTTTACCCTTGAAATGGGTAAGGAAGAAAAGTTCTATGAATTCTTATGTCACCTGTTATTCAGGCTTGATAGAATAAGAATAAGTCCAACTGACTTGAAGAGTACTTCTGCTGATAGACCAGTTCCTCAAGAGATATTAGACTTACTTGCATCTGAAAGGTATGTAACATATATTCAGAAGTTCAAGGAGACTATAATCTATATTGACTCTGAGAGAAATCCTACAGGAATCAACAAGTATTGTAGGAATTTTGCTTTGAGTAGAGGAAAGTTCCACTTCAAGAAGGTTATCATGAAGAATGAAGCTGGACTTGAGGAGGAAAGAGAGGTTATAGACTTTTATGAACCAGATGACAAGGATGAATATGTTGAAATTATCTTAGACAACTATTCAAATCTGATGTCAGAAAGTGGTATGAACAAAATGCAGACTATTGAGAAGATGAGTAAGTATTTCATCACTCAGAGAGACCAATTTGATTTCAATATCACTGCAATCCAGCATCAAGCTCAGGCTCAGGAAGGAATTGAGAATCAGAAGTTGAATAAGATGATGCCTTCATCAGATGGTCTTGCAGATTGTAAGACTACCACCAGAGATGCAAATCTGGTGCTTGGTTTATATAGTCCATTTAAGTATGGTCTAAGGGAATATGAAGGTTATGATGTGACCAAATTCAAAAACAATATAAGGTTTATGCAGGTTATTGAGGATAGAGATAATGGAGCAGGAGGTCAAATATGTCCATTGTTCTTTGATGGAGCAGTGAGTACATTTACTGAGCTTCCACTACCCAATAATAAGCCTGAACTGGAAAGGTGTCTTGAATATATTGAGACAGTTGTAAGAAGGAGGACTAACTATACTTTCATGAATGTCTCTATAAGAAAAGCCAGAATAAGGAAGTGGAAGATGAATTTGCATAGGTTGATTAAATTGATTACCTTTGCAGACTAAATTTTTAAATAAGAAGAATGAAAGCATTGATTTTAGCTAAGTCAGGCTTTGGTAAATCAACCTCTATTGGAGAGATACCAGAGCTTGGATTGAAAGGGTTAGACCCTAAAGTGACTTATTTGATAAGTTGTGTGAATAAGCCCTTGCCTTTTAGAGGGGGTGGAAGTAAGTATCAAGTTACTACTCTTAAGGAGATTGGTAAAGGTAACAGGATTATAACCAATGATGCGAAAGAAGTTGCTCAAATCATTGAGATGTTAGCCAGTCCTCAATCCCCATTCACCAATATAGTACTGGATGATATGAATTATATCAGTCAGGATTTCTATATGAAGAATGCAATGAAAGGTGGTTGGGACACTCCTAAACAGATTGGTTATGGAATGGGGTTAATCTTTGATGCAATCAATCTTGTGCCAGAAAATAAGAACATGATTTGTCTTGCTCATTATGAGGAATATAAAGACAAGAATGGTGATAGTATCTCTTATAAATATAAGAGTACTGGTAACATGGTTGATTCATATATTACTCCTGAGGGTAAGTTTGAAGTGGTTCTTTATGGTAAATCTTCCTTTGATTCCAAAGAGAAGAAATCCATCAGAGAATTTGTTACCAATGATGATGGAGTATATCCTGCAAAGAGTCCTGTTGGCATGTTTCCTCTATATATTCCCAATGACTTGGGTCTTGTAGTTGAGAAAGCACAGGAATATTATGGATAGGGATGAAGTAGTCAGGATTAGTAGGCTTGTAGCCTTTGGTGGACTGACTGGAGAAGATGCTGCCAATCTTCTATTAGATTATTGCACTGAGCATGGTAAAGACCCTAAATTGTCTGTAACTTTTATACAGACTATTATGGGAATAGGTATGCTCCAGCCATATTTAATGGAAGCATTAGAGTATTATGAGAAGAAGTACACCATAAATAAATTACAAAGTAAACCCAATAATATGGGACAAAGACAAATAATTTTAATAAATTAAACATTATGAATAGAGAATTATCAAGATTTGAGCTTGCAATTGTAAAGAGAACAGCTCAGAACACTAAGAGTTTGAGAACCAAAAGAGACAAACTTGTAGAGAAGATTGAGAAAGCACAGGAAGAACTGGGTGTAATCAATGAAGCCATTGAAGGCTTTGAAGCTCCTATCAAGACTATGACTGGTGGTTTCACTTCTGAGGAAGTTCTTGCTGGTATCATGGCAGTAGCAGAGGCAACAGAAGCAGCTCCAGAAGGAGAAGTTTCAGAAGAGGTTGTAGGAGAGGTAGAAGTACCTGCATCTGAGGCAGTTACATTGGCAGAAGAAGTTGTAGAAGCCCCTGAGAACATAGGTACTGCAAATCCATTTGGAGAAGTGGCAGATGAAATGCCTTTCAAAGATTAATCACGTAAAATCAGTAATTTAAGATGAAGAATTTAAACAAAAGTTTCATGGCTGTTAAGGTAGGTAAAGAATCAGTTGAAGGTTCTTTCAAGATGTACAAAGGTATGGCTGCATTCAATATTGTAGCTGTAAATCCTACTAAGGCAGAATTAGAAGCTCTCACAGGTAGAGAGATTGAGAATGACCCTGAATATGTTGGTAAAACTGATGAAGGTAAGGAACAGGTAAGGGTGGTATTCTATGCAAAGACTGCTCCTGATGCTAAGTTGAACAATGGTATTGAATTGCTTATTCCTATCAGCTTTATATTGACTAAGGATTATAAGGTTGGTCAGACAAGTGGTAAATGCCAGATTATTGATAAGTTTGGTAGAACTGCATGGGCTACAAAAGAAGAAGTACAGTCCAAGTCTATTCCACAATACTCTTCTGGACCAGCCAATATCAGTGCTGACTATAGACCTGCATGGCAGGGTGAGGAATTCTTGGTTGACTTCCTTATTCAGTGGTTGAATATTCCTAATCCTGCCAACTATAAAGATGGTAAGTGGATTATGAAGGAAGACCCCTCTGACAGTGAGGTTTCTCTGGATATGGCAGCTCTGTTCAAGGGTGATGTAAAAGAGCTTAAAGAGCTTGTTACTCTTGCTGCAGCATATACAGTTAAAGGTGCAGTAGGTATCAGAACTGTAGATAATGAGAATGGTACAAGACAGTATCAGGCTGTATTTACAAGGAAGTTTGCTAAGAATGCTGTAACAGATTACAGTAGGATTGATGCTGCAATCACTGAGTTTCAGAATGCAGGTGGTGCTCCTAATACAGAGTTCTCTACACAACCTTTGCATGAAAATGTAGTAGAAGCTACTTCATTTACTGCACCTGACAATGACCCATTAGGAGCAGCAACAGCTCCTACAGCAACTCCTTGGGGTTAATAACATAAAGATTTAGAATTATGGCTATTAGTATTGGTAAACCTAATATCAGATTAGAAGAGATTTTATCAAAGGTATCAGAGTTAGATATTCTGAACTATTATTTTGGAGTAGACAAGATACCAACAATTATATCAAGTCCATTAAGACCTGATAACCATCCATCCTTTGGTTTTTATAGCATAGATGGTCAGAAGATACATTGGACAGACTTGGCTACAAAAGATAGAGGAGGAACATTTGATTTATTAGGTAAGTATTGGGGGGAGAGTTACAATGATGTGCTTGCACATGTTTGGGAGGACTTACCCAAGATTACTAAGACTAATGGCTATAGTGCATTAGGTAAACCTAAGATTGTCACTACTAAGGAGTACAGTTCTAACCTTGATTTACAATGTAAGACAAGGGAATGGAGAGAGTATGACCTTGAGTATTGGGCTTCATTTGGTATCACTTTAGAGTGGTTGAAATATGCTGACATTTATCCTATATCCTATAAAATAATCATAAAAGGAGAGAACAGAATGGTCTTCCCAGCAGATAAATATGCTTATGCTTATGTAGAATATAAGGAAGGAAAAGTCACTTTAAAGATATATCAACCATTCAATCAGAAAGGATATAAGTGGTCCAACAGGCATGATAGGTCAGTAATTAGCTTATGGACTAAAGTACCTGAATTTGGGGATAAGATATGTATCTGTTCCTCAATGAAAGATGCTTTATGTCTATGGGCAAACACTGGGATACCAGCATTGGCTATTCAAGGAGAGGGCTATGGTATTAGTGATACTGCTGTTAATGAACTCAAAAGAAGATACAAGGAGGTATTTATCTTATTGGATAATGATAAAGCTGGTCTCATAGATGGAGAGAAACTATCAGCATCCACTGGGTTCACTAACATAGTATTGCCACATTTTGAAGGAGGAAAAGATGTCTCAGACCTCTATAAAACAATAGGAGACAAAGAACAATTCAGAGAAATAATTTTAAGCCTATTTAATAGGTAATGTTTTATCACTAAAAAAAAAAATCATGGAATTTAGAAAAGTAACCATCATCAACAACAAAACTCAGTCCCAAAAAGTTATTCAAGCATCTACTGCAACTACACTGGGTGAGTTGAAAAGAGAAATGAGAGAAGCAGGTATTGAATATGAAGGAATGACATTCTTTGAAGGTCATTTGAGAGCAGAATTGAAAGATGATACTTCTATCCTTCCTACCAACATTCCTTACAAAGGACAGGTAGTAAATGATTTGACATTCCTGCTGACTGCACCTGAGAAGAAAATCAAGTCTGGTGCAATGTCAAGGGCAGAAGCCTACAATGCAATCAAGGCAAGAGGCTTGCAGGATGAATGTGTGAAAAGGTTTGGAAAGAACTTCACCATGTGTAAAACTCAGGACTTGATTGACCTGTTGGGTGAAGGTGCTCCTGCAAAAGAGGAGAAGAAAGAAGTTGTGAAAGAAAAACCCGCAAAGAAAGAAGTGGCAAAAGAACCTGTAAAGGAAGAGAAACCTGAGGTGACTGCAACTTCTGAGGGTAATGTTGCAGGTGCATTAGAAGTTCTGTTGGAAGGTCTTTATGGTAGTGATACCATCGAAGAAGCTACCTATAACAGAGCTATGGCTGAACTGAAAGGTACAGATTACAAAGAACCTGAAAAGATGTCAAGGTCAGAAATAAACAAGATGTTTGACTTTGTTCATTAAGTAGAAACCAGTGAGGGAGGAGGCTGAATAAGCCTTCCCCCTCATTTTTTTTTATCATGCAGTGACCGAAGAAATAAAGAAACAAGTCCATGAACTATATGATAGTATCATGGAAAGACCAAATCAAATCCTACAGTTCTTTCAAGACTTCTTTGGTGAAGGGAGAGTAGATATGCAGGGTTTTCCTACTGAGGATGGATTATATACATACCTTAGTGTAACTCCCTTGGGAACATTCATGGAATGGAGTAATATAGTAGATTCTTCTGCTTACCAAAATATGAATAAAGAGGACCGAGATATAATAAATCTCTTTTGGACAGCAGAAGGTGCTAATAATGAAACTGTTGTAAGTGGCTCTGCATTGGCTAAATATTTCTTGCCAATAATAAAGGAGAAGATTGCTAATACTATGTTCAATGGCTTATTTATTCTTATTTATTTTCCTACAGTAAGGATTACAAATGAGTATGATAAGTATGTTGATATTAAGGAGTTATGGCTTAAAGTTCCATTTAATTGGCAGGGAAAAGGTAAGGGATATTTTGGAGTGAACAGGTCTAATTATCCACTAAACCACTTTAAGGGAGGGTATATGCACAGTCATGTATCTTCTATTCCAAGAAACAACTTTGAGAATTTCCAAACACCTTGTACTGGTAGAGGACCTATCAATTCTTCTCTTTCTACATTAGCTATAGAATATGATGAAGCCATTTGGCAGTTATTATGTCTGGAGCTTGATAGGTATGTAAGAGTAGAATCTATTGATGGAGTTCCACACCACAGACTTGAGAATATTCCTGCACCAGAGATGGAAGATGCTAAAGATAAATTCTCTATGCAATCTCTTAGAGGTGTGGTTCCTTGGAATAGTGCCTTTGGAAGAGAGCAATTCAAGCTATTCATTAAATACCTTCTGGAGACTAAGAAGATTAGGTTCAACTATAGTAATGGAAGTTATGGGATAGGAATGTCCTTCATTGATACAGTGGTTCTTATCAGTAATGAATTTATTAGCTGGTATAATACTGAATATAACAAGCATACTTTTGATATTAGTTATACTGACCTTGTTAGTAATAGTATTATCAAGGAGTGTATTATAACCAATGGTAAAGTCTATATACCAAGAGCAGTAAGAAGGGGTAGTAGTGATGACTATCAGAGATATGTAGGAAAGAAAATCTGTACATTCAAAGGTAGGGAAATTACCTTGACTATTGATGAAGTACTATCCTCAGAGGAGGGGTCTCTTAATAGAACGAGGATACTGAATTTACAATATATTGAAGCTATTGTATGTAGCATGTTGAGAATATTAAATTATGGATATGGAAGAGAAGAAAGAAGTGAAACCAGTGCTGGAGTTAGTCCACAGACAGGATATATTTAAGATTGTCATCCCAGCAGAGGTTGAGAAAAAGATAAGATTTTTATGCAAGAACATTTGGGATGTAGAATGGTCAGGTGTCTTGTTCTATAAAGTTGAGGGAGCTTTTGAAGATAAGTCCCTAACTATTAGATGTGTAGATTTGTTCCAAATGGACATTGGTACAAGTACATATACTGAGTTCAATGTATCTCCTGATATGGCTACATATATGATAGACCATCCTGAATTATTGGAAGAGGGAATATACCAAGGATTAATCCATAGTCATAATAATATGGCTACTTTCTTTAGTGGTACTGACACAGCCACCCTGAGTGCAGAAGGTAATGATATGGCTCACTTTGTATCCTTAATTGTGAATAATGCAGGTAAATATACTGCTGGTGTTACAAGGAAGTACAAATGTGTACAGACTGTATCTGAGAAATACACTTATCCTACTTGGAATGGTGAAGTGAGAGAGGAAGTAGAGACCTTTGATATTGAAGAAGAGAAACTTGAATGGTTCAATTTGGATATAGTATTTGAGGATGCAACTGATGACTTTGAGACTGAAATGATGGAGAGGCTTAAGGAAATCAAAGAGTCTAAGAAGAAGGCTATTACTCCTGTATATAAAGGTGGTTATCCTCAATATGGTAACTATGGAAAGAACATTGCCCCAACCAAGGAAGTGGGGAGTACATTTCCTATGGATAAAGATAAATACTATGGGGAAGAAGGAAGAGGCTGGTATAAAGCTAATGAAGCTAAGCAATTACCTGTTAAACAAGGTGAATTGCCTTTTGACCAGCCTGAGGAAGAGAATCTTGACATTCCTTATGGTGTTGTAACAGTAGATGAAGACATAGTGCAATCTATTGTAAGGCAACTTGTTACATCAAGTATTATCATTTCAAATGAAAGTGCAGTTGATGTCAAGAAGTGGGCTAATTCTATGGAGAGTCTTTATAGAAGAAGGTTTGGAAGTGTCAAAGAGTTTGAATACTTTGCATCAAACTATGTAGATTATCTTATCAATTATACCTATGATGAAGATGTCATGGCAGTTATTAATAATGATGATTCTACTATGGCTGCATTATTGGCACATGATGTAAGAGAAGAGCTTAAGAAATTACCAAAGAATCCTTGGTTAAGTGTTTATATCAAATTAATGGATGATTATATTATTTGATTATGGAAGATGAAGTATTAGAAAGTGCTATAAACCAAATGGTTGATGAACATTTGGAGACTGTTCATTCAGGGACTCTACAGGATGCTCCAGTAGAGATTGATGAACAAGGAGAAGCATTACTTGAAGCTGCATTAGCTGCTGAGGAAGTGGTGATTCCACCTAATTCAGGTAGTTTGCTTGTGGATGAAGCTACAAGTAGATTCAGTGAAGCTATCTGGTATAGTGCCATTCAGTCTAAGACCATTACATTAGCTGGTGTAGGTGGTATAGGAAGTTATGTTGGGTTCCTACTTGCAAGACTAAAACCTGCTGGATTGTATTTATATGACCCAGATATAGTTGAACAGGCTAATATGTCTGGTCAATTATATGGTAATCATAACTTGGGACAGGGAAAAGTTTATGCTCTTCATAATATGATGCAACAGTATGCAAACTATTATAGTGCTGTTGCATATCAAGAAAGGTTCACTGCTGAAAATGAAGCTACAGATATTATGATTTGTGGTTTTGATAACATGGAAGCAAGGAAACTATTCTTTGATGCTTGGAAAAATAGACTAATGGCTAAACCTGAGGAAGAGAGAGGTAGAATGTTATTTATTGATGGTAGGTTGGCAGCAGAAGAATTTCAAGTCTTTGCTATTCAAGGCAATGATGAAAGAGCTATAGTTGAATATAAGAATAGATGGTTGTTCAGTGATGCAGCAGCAGATGAAACTATCTGTAGCTACAAACAGACAACATTCATGGCAAATATGATTGCATCAGTAATGGTTAATCTATTTGTAAACTTCGTGGCTAATGAATGTAACCCTATTATAGATAGGGATGTGCCTTTTATGACTCAATATTCTGCTGATACAATGTACTTTAAAGTAGAAATGTAATGGCAATAAGTGTACAATTAAATAGGCAACTTCATAATGTATTCTTGAATAGGGGTGCTATTCAATTCCCAGACTATATTAGACCCAATCTTGCATTTGAAAACAATAATGTATTCAATCTGTTCTTAAGAGTAGATATTAGTGGACCAGAGATTGATGTTCCATTAATGTATAAGTACAAGGTTGAGGAAGGGTTATTGAGTAACTACAATCAGCCTAATAGTTTAAAGGAAATGGCTGTTGCTTTATTTGAGAATAGTTATCCTCAATCAAGAAGAACTGCAAATGCAATCTTCAAGACATTCCAGATGAATGATAATAGAAACAGGCTTATGAAGATTACAACTAATACTGGTGAGGTGTATTATGGTGGTAATGGTTATATCCTCGACAAAGATTATAACTTATTAATACTATACACACTTCATGGAGTTATGGAGGATAGAATTCTACACTACAAAACTGGTAGAATCTATGTGAATCCAAAGGTCTTTGTAAGTAAGGGTATAGTTGAAAAGGGTATTATTAAGACAGTCATTCCTGCATTTGTACAGGAGGGTATCATGGTAGATACAAATAATATTGGAGTTACTGCTCAGGATATTAATATTGCTATAAGGAATCAAAATGGCTTTGTTGTTCAAGTAATTAAGCCATTACCTGAGATAGTAGTAGCTGATGTGACTGATAGGTTCATAGTAAAACCTAAAAAGCCAACTCCTTCTACATTCAGCAATGAGGCTATGAATGATTACCTTCTGGAGCATCTTGATGAGGTTGTACAAATGACCTATATAGTATGACATTTGAGGAATATTTTGGTGGATGGGTAAGGGTTATAGATATAAAAGAATTAAATAAGGTAGTAGGACAGGTAAGTTTAATTAAAAGAGACTTACTTTGCCCTGCATATCCTGACATATTTAAGGCTTTTAATCTATGCCCTTACAATAATCTCAAAGTTGTAATGATAGGGCAAGACCCATATCCACAAAAGGATGTGGCTACTGGTGTCCTGTTTGGAAACAAGGAGGGGACTAAGTTGTCTCCTTCTCTTGAAATAGTTAAAGAGGCTTGCATTAATTTTGAAATTCCACATAATGGTATTATCTTTGACCCCACTTTAGAGAGTTGGGCTAAACAAGGAGTACTAATGATTAATTCTGCACTGACTTGTGAAGTGAATAAAGTAGGTAGCCACACAATGATGTGGAGACCTTTCATGACCAAGTTACTAAAGAATTTATCAGAGTGGCAGACTGGTATTATATATGTTCTATTTGGTGAACAGGCTAAAACACTTAAACCTTACATTAATAAGAACACTAATATAATACTGGAAGAGAAGCATCCTGCATACTATGCAAGGCAAGAGGAAAGGATGCCATCTACTGTATTTCAAGAAGTAAGCAAATTAACTAAAGAAAAATATGGAGAGCCAATCATTTGGTTCCAAGAATATTAATTAAAAAAAAAGAAAAGTATGAAGAAACTTATTTTTGTGAAGACTGGTAAGGAAGTGGAAATGGGTAATACATTTGCCTTTGGAATGAACAGTGCTTATGGTTTCATGCCATTTTACACTGTAGTTGTCTGTGAGGAAAGTATTCCATTTCTTATCAAAGAAGGCATAATTAAGGAAGTGGAAAATGAAGAAATTCCCACAGAACCCTACTTCTACATAAAACATCTTGCTGACAGAATTCATTGGAATGTAGAGAATCTAAGAAAATACCTTAGTAATCTATATACAATCTATCCTGCTGCTGTATTTTCAATTATGTTAAGAGAGGTAGCTATTGTACTCGATGAAAAATATGATAATCACATTAAGAACAGTAAGGAGATTTATGTTATTAGTTCTTTAAACGGAGAAATAATAAAGATTAAGGACTTGAATAAAATCAAGAACTTCAAGAATTTTGCTGCATTTAGAACATTAGAGGATGCTCTTGCAGCTAAGCATACCTTGAAAGACCCTATGAAACAATTATTTAAGAGAGGTGGAAAACAGGAGAATTAGGAATGCCACTCCAGAAGTGTATGGTAACATAAAGTTTAAATCCAGAATTGAGGCAATGGTCTATAGGACCTTGCTTCAACATGGGTTTGAGCCTGAATATGAAACCCATACTTATACAATCTGGGAAGGATTTAGACCTACTGTACCTTTTTACACCCGTAATAAAGCTAAGGCTACAATACTAAACCTTAAGAAGCTAATTAATATTACTTATACCCCAGATTTCTACATGGAGTATCAAGGCTTAAAGGTAATTATTGAAGTAAAAGGACAGGTCAATGATGTGTTTCCTTACAAATTTAAGATGTTCAGGAAACATATAGAGAATTTGCCAGATAAAGAAAATTATCTTATCTTTGAGGTCTTTACTAAGAAACAACTCTTAGAATTTATTCAAATTATTAAAGATGAAAGCCATAGAAAGAATGAGGAAATTGCTCAACAGTTTACCCAAGAGTGATATAACTTTAGGTGAACAGTTTATTCAGAGCAGAGATTTTGAGTCACTCAAGGACTTAGTAGATTCAGCAATATTCAAGACAAGGAAGAATATCAAGAGTGAAAATCCTAAACAAGAGTACCTTGATGTAGACTTGACAGAGTTAAGTAATTTAAAGGCTGAGGTAGATGTATATTTAACCCAGCTTGAAGTTCCCAGTAATGAATGGGAAGAAGACATAGAGGGGGAATACTATGATGAAGAGTATTAAAGAACTATCTTGGAATGTAACAGAGGAAGAGTACAGGAAAGACCCTGCAATCAGTTACTCTACATTATCAAGATTTGAAAGGGAAGGATGGAGAAATCCCAGTTCTCTCTTTGATAAGGTAGATAGTCCAGCATTATTATTTGGTAGTGCAGTGGATTGTATGCTTACTGATGGGGAACAAGCCTTTGCTGAGAGATTCATTGTATGTGAATTCCCTAATCTATCAGATAACCTGATAAGTATTACCAAAGTATTATTCTCCAAGTATGGAGATACACACAGAAGGGTAGATACTATTGATGATGAAGTGATTAGTAGTGTGGCTGTAGCCAATGGATATTATGCAGGAGACTCTTATAAAGCTACCAGAATAAAGAAGGTAAAAGAGAGTTGCAATGAGTATTATTCACTACTTGCACTGGCAGGAGACAAGACTATATTATCCCAAAAAGATTATAATGATGTGTCTCTGTGTGTTGATGAATTAAGAACCAACTCAATAACCAAGGATTTCTTTTATATAGACCCTTGGAATACTGATATTGAGAAGGTGTTTCAATTGAAATTCAAAGCTGAATGGAATGGAATACCAGTGAGATGTATGTTTGATGAACTTATTGTGGACCACCATAATAAGATTATCTATCCAATAGACTTAAAGACTACTGGGTATCCTGAGGAGAACTTTCAAGACTCCTTTGCTCACTGGAGATATGATATTCAAGCTAAGCTATATACATACATTCTTCAAGAGTGTATCAAGAGAGACCCCTATTTCAGTGAGTTCAAGATTCAGCATTATCAATTCATTGTTATCAATAGAAGAACAATTGCTCCTATTGTGTGGGAATTCTATGGAAACTTTGGTATGGTAGATTTAAAGGATGAAACAGGTAAGATATATAGGGATTGGAGGAAGATTCTTACAGACCTAAATTATTATCTTACTAATCCTAACTTGAAATATAGTAAGGAAGTGATGGCAAATGATTGTATTATGGAAATAAAGAATTTAGTACCAGCATGACAGAGTTAGAATATTTTAAAGGGGATGAACTGGCAGCCTCAACTTGGAGAAATAAGTATGCAGCAGAGGGAGAGCAAACTCCTGATGATACACACAGAAGATTAGCTAAGGAATTTGCAAGAGTAGAAAGTGATTATCATTGGAAAGGGTCAAATAGAATGAAATTGTCCAATTATGGATACCAAAGACCTAATCTTGATGAAGAGGCTATCTATCAGTTATTCAAGGACTTCAAGTATATTATACCCGGAGGTTCAGTTATGTCTGGTTGTGGAACTGGAGCATTAGTAAGTCTTAGTAATTGCTTTGTAATAGGCAGTCCAAAGGACAGTTATGCAGAGATAATGAAGACAAGAAGCCAACAAGCCCAACTTATGAAGAGAAGAGGTGGAGTTGGTTATGACTTATCTCAGCTTAGACCAAGAGGAGCTAAGGTTAATAATGCAGCAAGGTCTTCAACTGGTGCAGCATCTTTTATGGATGTATGTTCAGATATAACCAATGAAGTAGCTCAGAATGGAAGAAGAGGTGCTCTTATGTTAAGTATGAGTATCAATCATCCTGATATTGAGGAGTTTATAACTAAGAAGCAAGACTTAACCAAAGTAACTGGAGCTAATATATCAGTCAAGGTTACTGATGAGTTCATGCAGGCTGTAGTGAATGATGAGGAGTATTACCTAAGATTTCCTGTTGATGTAGAATTACCTAAAATAAGAGAGGAAATACCTTATGGGGAGTTGGTTCCTTTTGGAAACTTAATAGATAAGAATGTATATTTTATTAAGAAGGTGAGAGCAAGGGAGTTATGGGATACTCTCATGCACTGTGCTTGGAATACTGCTGAACCAGGGATTATGTTTGAAGGAGCAATGCACAACTATTCTCCTGATGGAGTTTATGAAGACTTTAGAATGGTGGGGACAAATCCATGTGGTGAAATACCAATGGGTCCATTTGATAGTTGCAGGTTGATTCATATTAATCTAAGTAGCTATGTTGTAGACCCATTTACAGATAAGGCTCACATTGATGAAGAGTTACTCTATATGCACTCTTATGAGGCTATGAGATTGGCTGATGATTTGGTTGATTTGGAGATTGAAGCTGTTGACAGAATTATTAACATAGTGAAGAATGATACTGATGATACTGAGTTCAAGTTATGGAGTAAAATCAAGGAGACTGCAATTCAAGGGAGAAGAGCTGGCTTAGGTTTTACTGGACTTGCTGATGCAATAGCTATGTTAGGATTGAAGTATGACTCTGATGAAGGTATTAATCAGGTTGAACAGTTAATGAAAGTTATGTTCAAAGGTCAGCTTGATAGTAATATTGACATGGCTATAGAAAGAGGGGCATTTCCTGCTTGGGATAAGAATAAGGAAAATGAAGGTAATGATTGGTATCATTGGCTATCTGCTAACTTCCCTGAGGAAGCAACTAAAATGAATCTGTTTGGAAGAAGAAATATTTCAAATAGTACAGTTGCACCCACAGGTACTGTAAACAAACTTGCAGCATAGTGGAGTAATCTACTATGAAAACTGGATGAATTGCTGGAAGGCTAAAATTAGTAATATTTAATTGTAATTATTTGGTACTTACACTTATTATAAGTATATTTGTGGTATAGAACCAGTAAATAATAGTATTATGAGTGTAAGAAAACATATACCTGAGATAGGTAAACAGTATGGGGGTTTAACTGTAATAAGTGAGGAAATCTCTAAAACTAAAGATGATAAGATTCTTTTTAAGGTAAGATGCTCTTGTGGTGAAGAGTTATTTGTTAGAGCATATTTTCTTGAAAGTGGTAGGCAAACTTCAACTACTGAAAGGAAAAATAGTAATGTAAACTATGACTTGCAATCAGCATCTTTAGATAGAATAGATTCTAATATTGGATATGAGCCAAATAATGTACAATGGGTACATAAAGATGTTAATAAAATGAAGTGGGCATTTGACCAACAGCATTTTATTGATGTATGTATTAAAATTGCTAATCATGCTAATCAGCAGCCAAGCCAAGAGTAAACTTTTGGAAGGTTCAGAGACTACCTGAGCTGTAAATCAGCTTAATAACAGGAAGTAGCTATAGGTAGTGCTGTAGTGAAAAAGTGTCCAGAGTCCTCTTAGGAGGATTATGATATAGTCCATACTTATATGAAAATATAAGATAAATAGAAGTATTTTAGCAGGTACAAGTAGTGGTATTGAACCTATATTCCTACCTTTCTATCAAAGAAAGAGGAAGTGTATGTCTGAAAGTGATAGGGTAGATTATGTAGATAAAGTAGGTGAGAAATACACTCTGTTTACAGTAGTTCATCCTAACTTGAAGAGATGGGCAATAGAAACTATGAACCATAGTGAGTCAGAAGTCAATGAATGGAGCTTGGGAGTATGGAAGGAAGTCTGGAAGGAAAGTCCTTATTATGGTTCTACAGCACCAGAGATTGATTGGAGACAGAGAGTTAAATTACAGGGAGTAGTTCAAAAGTATATCACTCACAGTATCAGTAGTACAGTTAATCTGGCTAAAGAAACTACAGAAGAGGAGATTGCTGACATCTATATTGAAGCATGGAAACAGGGATTGAAAGGTATTACTATCTACAGAGATGGATGTAGGGAAGGTGTATTAACTCAGGTTGAAAAACCTAAGACTATTGAAGGAAGACAGGCTCCTAAAAGACCTAAAGAACTTGAAGCTGATGCCTATTTGATTAAAGCAAAAGGTGAACAATTCATCATCTTGGTAGGTATGTTAGAGGGCAAACCTTATGAAGTCTTTGCATTCAGACCAAGGAATCCTATCAGCTTTAAACCTCATAAAGGTGTTATAACTAAAGTAAGCAAGATGCACTATAGCTTTACATCAGATGTCTTTCATATAGACAATCTTGAGTTAGCTAATGAGAATGTTGAAGAGAATGCAGCTACTTTGTATTCATCTATGTTACTAAGACATGGGGTAGATATTAAGTATATTGTCAAGACTGCAAAGAAGGTTAATGACAATATCACTTCATTCAGTTCAGCTATGTGTAGAGTACTTAGTAAGTATATCCCTAATGAGGAAATCAAGGGTGAGGTATGTCCTGATTGTGGTGGAACATTAGTAAGAGAAGGTGGTTGTATCCACTGTAAAGATTGTGGGTATTCAAAGTGCTTATGATATGAAGATTAAAACTAAGTTTAGTATGGGAGATTCTGCCTTTGTTATGTATAATAACAAGGTAGTTCCCATAATAATTATGGGGGTTCATTATTCTTTGGATAAATATACGGGGGAACATATTTCTTATTCTGCTAATATATCAACTGGTAATGGTCTGGAAAGATTTAAAGAGGATGATGTATTTATAACTAAAGAAGAATTATTAAAATCATTATGAAAATAAAAGTAAAAGAAATAACAAAAGGTTGTTTTCCTGTGAGAACAGGAGAGGATAAGTCAGATTGTTTTGACCTATGTCTGGCAGAAGATGTGACTTTGAAGAAAGGAGAGGTTTATGTTGCAAGGTTAGGTATTGCAACTGAACTTCCCAAGGGGATAGTAGCTAAGGTTTATAGTAGAAGTAGTGCTCCAAGTAAGTTGGGAGTTACTATTGCTAATGGTCTTGGATTCATTGACACTATTTATAATGGTGATACAGATGAATGGAGAGCACCACTATATGCTTTCAAGGCTGTAACTATCCCTAAAGGCACAAGAGTATGCCAATTTGAGGTTAAATTATCTCAGTTTGCTACTGTATGGCAGAAATTAAAATGGCTATTATCATCTAAACCACTTCTGGAGCCTGTGGATTTCCTTGGAAATGAAGGTAGGGGTGGTATTGGTAGTACAGGAAAGTAATCACTAAAAAAAAACATGAAACATGGAGTTTGTATGGAAAACTGTAGCAATGATAGTGGTACTGGCTTGTGTAGCCATTATTGCTGGAGTTGTTAATCTAATAATGAATAGAAGGAAGATAGACCCTAAAGTGGGCAGAATTTCATTTAGAGAGTCTATGGATTTGGTTGAACTGCCAATTGTCACATTTATGAATAATGGCAGGAAACTGAACTTCCTTCTTGATACTGGTGCATCTTATTCTTCAATTAATGAAGCAGCTCTGGAAGGATTATCTTATGAAGAGACTGGAGAGAGTGGAGGTCATTTTGGAATAGAGGGTACTATCCAAGAATCTAAGTATGTAAGAATGAATGTAGGATATAGAAGTCAGAGCTATGAGGATGATTTCCAAGTAGTAGACTTGAGTCAAGCATTTGGTAATATCAAGCAAGAGTTTGGTATTAACTTACATGGTATTATTGGAAATACTTTCTTTCAGAAGTATAGGTATGTACTGAATTTTGATGAATTAGTAGCATATTCAATGGTATGAAAGACTTAATAGAGTTAAAATCAAGAGGAGAGGAACACAACTATCTTAGGAGATTAGTTAAGCCAGATGGCAGTGAGTCACACACTTATATGTTAAAGACTTCCACATATACTATGAGGAGTGGTTTGACAGATAAGAAGAAAAAGTTCATAGACCCATCAGGTGGTCCAATGATAGTTGAGGGAGAATATCTTGAAGAAGCTGAGGCAGTAGTTAAATCTATAGACCATGTAATGGGACAGGGTTATGCTATTACCTTTGAAGTCACACCAGAAGAAGAGCAAGAGTTAATTGATGCAATAGTGAATATATGATTTATGTAGTAACTCAACAAATACTACCTGAATCTGACAAGTATGAGATAATATCTCCACAAGCTGCATTACACATGCTCAAGCCTTTGAGAAAGGTTGGCTTAGATACTGAAACCAGAGGGTTTGACCCTTATACAAAAGAACTCATAATGCTCCAGTTGGGGTGTTATGAGTTTCAAGTAGTAATTGATATAACTACTGTAAGCCTAAGTTTCTTTAAAGACTATCTTGAATCTGATAGACTATTTATTGGTTGGAATATCAAGTTTGACTTGAAGTTTTTATTCCATCAAAGAGTAGTTGTAAAACAGGTTTATGATGGTTTCTTGGCAGAGAAACTTATGTATATGGGCTTTCCTGCTGGTATTCATTCTATGGCTTTAAAAGCAGCAGGTCAAAATTATCTTGGTGTTGAGCTGGATAAAACTGTTCGGGGTAAAGTGATGTGGGCTGGTCTTTCAGAAGATGTTATTGAGTATGGTGCAAATGATGTGAAATATCTGGAGAAGATAATGGATGCACAGGAAAAAGAACTCCAGAAGAGAGGATTAGTTACAGCTCTTGTGTATGAGAATAAGTCTGTTCCTTGGGTTGCATATACTGAATATTGTGGTGTGTTATTAGACAGAAGTAAGTGGGAAAGAAAAATGCTTCTTGATAATTTCACTGTCAAAGTATTTGAGGATGCACTTAGTAATTGGGTTATTAACTCAGCTAAAGGAGAGAATTATGCTTATCATTACTTGCAGATAGAAGGATGGGATGACCCTGATGACCTTGAGAAAGCAAGGAAAAAGATGAAGGGTGAGAGATGCCCAGAAGCAGACATTAAAGGGCAAAAGAGGGGTTATTGTGAAGCATGGAAAATTCCTATTGATGCAAGGTTAAGTACCAAGTACATAAAGGAAGACCTTCAAGGAGACCTATTTCTTGGCTTTCAAAACAAGATTCAATGTTTGATTAATTGGGATAGTCCTAAACAGGTAATTCCATTATTCAAATCATTAGGTTTTGATTTGTTAGCTAAAGATAAGGATACTGGTGAATGGAAGGATAGTATTGAGGCAAAAGTAATTGAACCTCAACAAGATAAATCTACCATTGCATATTTGTATCTACAATATAAGGCAGCAAAGAAGGTTACTTCTACTTATGGTCAGAATGTAATTAACCAGATAAATGAAAAGAGTGGAAGGTTACATACTAACTTTAATCAGTTGGGAACAGATACAGGAAGATTAAGTTCAGGAGGTAAGGATAAATCAAACAATATTGAGTATCTTAACTTTCAGAACTTTCCATCTGACAGTGAGACAAGAGCTTGCTTTGTTGCAGGAAAAGGAATGAAATGGATTTCTTGTGACTATAGTGGGCAAGAATCAAGAATCATTGCAGATGTAACCAATGACCCAGCTATGATTGATTTGTTCAATAATGGTTGTGGTGATATTCATTCTCTGGTAGCCAAGATGTCTTATCCTGAGATAATAGGAAATTGTCCTATAGAAGAAGTAAAGTATAAGTTCAAACATTGGAGAAGTGAAGCTAAGGGTGTTGAATTTGCCATTAATTATGGTGGTGATGCTAACACTATTCATGGTAATAAGGGTATTCCTCTTGTAGAAGCCAACAAGATTTATAATAACTACATGGAAGGTTTTAAAGGTATGAAAGTGTATCAAGACAGACAGAGAAAGTTTGTCATGGAGCATGGATATATCATTACTGACTTTTCAAGTGGAAGAAAGGCTTATATCTATGATTATGACATATTAATGGGTATAAAAGCAAGGTTCAATCAAGAGTATTGGGCTACCTATAAACCTTATAAAGGTAAAGAGAATAAGTTGCTTCCTAAACAAGTGAAGAATGAGTTATATCAAAGATTTGCCAGAGGAGACAACTTTAATTCTATGGTGGGAGTATATCATTATACAACCAAGAAAGCAGGAAAAGATACTATCAGAGAGGCTTATGTAAATATAGCTGATGTGTATGTACATCCTGTAAGACACTTCTTCAAGAGGAAGTCTGCATCTGAAAAACAAGCAATCAATTATCCTTGTCAAGGATGTGGTGCTACTATGTTCAAGACTGCATCTATCTTCTTATGGGAATATCTTGTAGAGCATGATTTGTTATTCAAGGTAAAGTTATGTATTCCAGCACATGATGAATGGAATATAGAGGTTCCAGAAGAGATAGCTGATGAAATGACAGAGGTTTTGAAAAATTGTATGAAAAAGGCTGGAGCATTCTTCTGTAGGAAAGTAGAACTTCCTGCTGAGGGTGATAAAGCAGATTTCTGGATACATTAGGAAATTATGGAGATTTGGAAAGTATTGGTAGTAACAGTGGTAGTTGTAATAGCTCTATGTGGGCTTATTTACACTATCCACTTGTTAAGTTGTGAGCAAAAGAAGAGAATCTATGTCTATCCTAAGACCAAGAATCAATATTATGCTAAAGGTATAGTAAAGATGAAAGACATGGATAGTGGGGAATGGATAGATGCAGTTCTCTATATGAGTCTCAAGAGTGGTCATTATTATGTCAGGGAAAAGAGACAGTTCCTTGACAAGTTTGTAACATTAGAAGATTGGGAGGAAAGTAATAATGGGAATGTTAAAAGTAGGTGATAAGGTCATATATGAAGGAAAAAAGAGTTTATACTTTGATGTAGGCAAGTGTTATACTGTAACTAAAATAAAAAATACCAGTATTTATTTAGTAGATGATACTAAAGAAGAGCATGAATGGGAGTATAATTATTTCTTCAAAAGCTTCTCATTACCCAATACTCTTCAAGTGTCTCAGACTCAAGAAGATGTTAGAAGCTATAATGTAGGACAATCTGATTATGCTAAACATAAAATTCAACCTTGGGATATATGGTTAGAATATAATCTAAATCCTTGGGATGCAGATATTGTTAAAAGGATACTTAGAACTAAGGAAACTGATAGTAGAAAACTTGACTATGAGAAGATAATTCACATAGCTAAAGAGAGAATCAGACAAATAGATGCAGGTTATGAGTAAGATAATTTTGTGTAGAGGGATACAAGGCTCAGGTAAAACTACATGGGCTAAACAGTGGGTACTTGAAGACCCAGAGCATAGAGTAAGATTCAATAATGATGACATCAGGAATATGCTTGGTAAATACTGGGTAACTTCAAGAGAAGTACTTGTGAGGGCTTTAAGAGACACTTGTGTACATAGAGCTATGGATGAAAGTTATGATATAGTTATAGACAATATGAACTTGAGCAATCATGAATATGTAGCCTATAGAGATATGGTAGCTTTTCATAATAAGTATGAAGAAGATTCCTGTAAGCATTATACTATAGAGTATAAAGATTTCTTTATACCTCTTGAGGTGTGTATTGAGAGGGACTCTAAGAGAGAGAACCCTATTGGTGAAGAAGTAATAAGAAAGACTTATGAAAGGTATAAATCAATAATTGAAAATGTATGAGTAAACAGGGGATTTATGCAGGGCCAGTTAATGCTAGTCCTAATAGAGATAGGCAACCTACTGAGAAACAGAGGAAGTGGAGAGCTAGAAATAACATACTTTGGAGGTTGAAAGGTATGTCTATTCCCTATTACTCTGGGACTGGAATACTAACATCAGTAGAAGTGGAAAAGCTGACACAAGCTTTCTCACTAATAAGTGAAGTAGTGAGTAATTCTACTCAATCAAGTAGAGAACTTGGGTTCAACGCAGTTGAAAGATGTAGGTATTGTGGTAAACCTTCAACACATGAAGGTGGTTTATGTGATAATTGTTATAATGTAAGACAATATTAATATGGCAGAAGTATCAGTTGAAAATGTAATGGTGGAAGCTGAGAAAGATTCATTCTTTCCACCAAGATTATGGGTAATTACCTATGACTTGAGAGGTGTAGGTAAAGGTATTGCAATGGTAAAGGCATCTAATGCAAATGATGCTGAGCAGATACTAAAGACTAGTGGTATGTACAATGGTACTCAATCAGAGTATCTTGTAACTAAGACAGAAGAGATTGTCATTCCACCTTGTTGTGGTTTAATGGCAGAACAGAATGTGGAATTCTTTAACAACAATTAACTATGGATAATTTACCTTTAGGAGCAGCAAATCATCCTGATGCACCATTCAATGAACCTTTAAATACTGAACATAAAAGGTTTGTGAGTGTGACTATATCATACTATGATACTGTTGAAGCACCTGTAAATAGCTCTGATGATTTTATAGAAAAGTCTTTTTATAAAAAGGTATTTGACAGAGATATTCCTAAGGAATTTGATATTGATGAAGTTGTAGTACTAAATGACTAATTATGAGAATAATTAAACCAAGTTTTGAGATTTGGGACCAAGAAGAAGGTCTTGAAGGAATTTACAAACAGATTGAATTTAGTACATAATATTCCTTTTAATAATTTGTTTATGTCGAAAAATTTACTTATATTTGTATTATTAAAAATAAAAATATATGGAACAGTGGAAAGAAATAGTAAATTTTGAAGGCATTTATGAAGTAAGTTCTTTAGGTCAGGTAAGAAGAATTCATAAAGATAATAGAAGTTCTAAATATAAAGTATTATCTCAAGATACTTTAAGAGGGTATAAAAAAGTCACTTTATTTAAAAATGGTATAGGATATAAAAAGCAAGTACATAGACTTGTAGCTGAAGCCTTTATTCCTAATCCTCTTAATTTAGAACAGATTAATCATAAAGATGAGAATCCTTCTAATAATAATGTTGATAATTTAGAATGGTGTTCTAGAATTTATAATGTGAATTATGGAACTGGAATTGATAGACAAGTTGCTAAAAGAAGTAAAAAAGTTATTCAGTTGGATTTAAATGGTAATATTATAAATGAATTTAATTCGACTCAAGAAGCTTCTAGAATATTAGGAATTAGTCAAGGACTTATTTCTAATTGTTGTAATGGAGGATATTGGAGAGATAAGCATTCTAAATTTATTAAATGTACTAGAGTAGGAGAGTTTAAATTTAAATTTAAAGAAGATGAAATTAATAAAAGCTAATTTTAATATAATAGAACAAGGTCCTAGTATAGATGGTATATATAAAATAATTGAACAGGCAGGAAGAGTATGTTATAAATCTGAGGATAAGATAACAGAAGACTCTGCTAAGGAGTTTGTGGAAAGAATGATTAAGTCAGGTCATGGTGCTATGTTGGAGCATGGTACAGTGTATCTTAAAATTCCTTATGGAACTATGGATGATAGAGGAGAGTTCTCTAATGAACCTATAGTTATAAAGTATATAGACAATCCTTACTCTGTAGTAATGAATAATAGTGAGAATGACTATTGGTATATAACCAGTAATTATAGAGTTATTATAGAAAATGAGTGGATTGATGACCTACAATACCTGTGTGAACCTACAGAGTTCCATGCAAAGAGAATTACTGTTCACTTTGTATGTGACAGAGGTGTATCCCATAAAGAATTTGTGGCTTGATGAGGTAACTTATCAATGAAAAACCCAATGAATTGCTGGAAGGCTAAAATCTAAGATTTGCATATTCAAAATAATTTTTGTACCTTTGCACTATGAATTTAATATTTATAGTGTATGAGAACAGAAATTGAAGTAGGACAAAGATTTGGTAAATGGACTGTAATAGATTCTACTCCTGTATATACCACAGGAGGGCAAAGAAATGTAAAAGTTCAATGTGAATGTGGTAAAATTGAGTATAAGCATTGGAGTAGTTTAAGATTAGGGAAAACTACTCAATGTTTACAGTGTTCAAGAAAGGAGAGAAGAACTCCTATTATAGTAGGTAATACTTATAAGTATTGGACTGTCATAGGAGAAGCTGAAAACTTTAATGGACAACTAAGATATAAATGTAAGTGTAAGTGTGGGCATGAGCAGTATTTAACTGCTTCTGCACTTACTAATACAAGCAGATGGTTTCAGTGTAAGCATTGTTCTAATCTTACTAATATAGATAACCTAACTATTATCAATGGAAAAGTAGGAGACCTTACTTTATCTAAGTTTAATGGTATCAAAGCTAAAGCTATTGTTAGAAAGATTGAATTTAATGTCACTATAGGTTACCTGTGGAACTTGTATCTTACTCAAAATAGAAAATGTGCTATAACTGGAGATGAATTACCTAATATATTAAGAGCTTCTTTAGATAGAATTGATTCATCTAAGGGGTATATAGAAGGAAATGTTCAATGGGTTACAGCACAAGCTAACAGGTGTAAACACATATTATCAATGTCTGAACTATATGAATTTGCTCAAAAGGTCTTAAATCATGCTAATCAGCAGCCAAGCACACCTTTAACAAAGTGTGAAGGTTCAGAGACTAACAGTTGAAACTATTTGTGGTAAGAGATAGTTGTATGCAAACTACATTAATGGGTAGTCCCACTATTATGGTGGAAGAAGTTTAGCTAACACAGGAGTTCGAGTCTCCTATACTACACAATAGAATATAATACTGACACGAGTGTTGGGCATCCTTTTAAGGATGATGATATAGTCCGATACTCCAAGGAAACTTGGAGAGACTTAGGATAAAGAGCCTAAGTATAAACAGATGGAATTTGTAAGGCATAGAGTATTTAGCTTTGCACAGGAGAGTACAAGGTATTGTAACTATTCTAAGGATAAGTTTGGTAAGGAATGTACATTTATTATTCCTAGTTGGTTAGGTCTTTCTAAAGGTTCATATACCTATGACTATCCAAGTGGATTTACTAAGGATGGTAATAAATGGAATTCTGAAATAGAATTTAACCCGTTTCTTTTATCTTTAGCTAGAAGTGAAGCTACGTACTTAGAGCTTATAGAACAAGGTTGGACTCCCCAACAAGCAAGAGCAGTATTACCTAATTCACTTAAGACAGAACTGGTTATGACGGGTTTTGTAAGTGATTGGAAGAGATTCTTTAGACTCAGAAGTAGGATTGCTAAAACTGGGAAACCTCACCCACAGGCTCAAGAACTTGCAGACCCACTTATGGATGAGTTTGTCAAAAGAGGTATAATGGAAACACTTCTTTAGGTGTAAATACTTTATTAAAGTGTACCCATAATTCAAATATTTTTAGTATCTTTGCTGAAAATATTGAATTATGGGTAATTACACATGGAGTTTTTGAGAAGAAATTATTTGGTGGATTTATATGATGAAGCCAATCCTGATTAATAACTAAAAAAAACAAAAAAAAAAACAAAAAAAAAAACAAAAAAAAAAACAATGGCATTTGGAAGTAAGAAACAAACAGTTATTGCGAAGCCTTCATTTAAGGAAAGGCTGACTGTAGCAAAATCAATGTTTAAGAAAGCACATGAAGATGGAGTCAGATTAGTAAATATAAATACAATCAAACAACTTATCTTCAATGGTGTTAAGTATGTAGTTGAATAATAGTTAGGGGAGCTAAGTCTCCCCTTTCTTATTTTTAAAGAGTTTGGTTTACCTCTCAAAAAGAAAACCCTTAATAACTTGCATATTAAGAAAACAACCTTTATATTTGCACATAAATTTAATTATAAATCTATAACAAGATGAGTAAAAGATGTATCACAACTAATTCTACAATAGAAGAATTGGCTGCTAAATTACAGGGTGAAACTATAGAATCAGTCAAGGGACTTGTTGAGCTATGGCAAGACAAGAATAATAAGGACTGGGACACTTATCCTACTGCTTCTGAACTAAATAACTTTAGGGCAGAATTAAGGAAAGGTAAGGATGAAATGATAGAGGCTTTAGATAAAGCACTTTCACCTGCATTTGAGGCTCCAGAAGGAAAGAAGGTAGACACAAAATTTTCTACCTCTGGCAACAATTCTTACCCAAGTAGGACAAGAGAGAATGCTAATTGGTCAGATATAACCATAGCTTTGGCTCAAGACTTTAATACTGCTGGAGAGAAGCTGACTAAAAATGCTGCTAAAAATAAGTATGTTTCTTCTATATTATCTACTGAGTCTAATAATGCTTCAGAAATAGCTGAAAATCTTTATAATCAGATTAAAGCTAAAGGAAAGGTAGATAATCTAAAGATTAACATAGCTGGAAATGGAATTTATAGTATGAGCCAAAATCAAGCATACTATAATGACTTAGTGACTCAGATATTAGAGGAGCTTCAGAACAAAGGAGTTACTATAGCTGAGATTAGAAGTGGAGGTCAAACAGGTATAGATGAGGCAGGTATTATTGCAGCACAGAGGTTAGGAATACCCAGTGAAGTTCATTCTACTGCTAATTTTATGTTTAGAGATAAATCTGGAAAAGATATATCTGATGAACAGGCATTCAAGAGTAGGTTCTCATTTTCTACTCCTTCAAGACAAGAAGAAAGACTGGGTGATGCCTTTGATACTCCAATAATTTCCACTGTGGAAGAACAAGCTAAAGTAGATTTAGACTTTGACCCAAGAACAAGAAGAGACAGGGCAAGTCTGATTGCAAGATTCTTTAGCAATGAAATAGATACAGCACTGCAAGAACACAATGATACTCTTAATAAGAGAATTGCTGATGCTGAAAAAGAAGGTGATGTACTTGCTGTCAATGAACTGAAAGAAGAGTTAGCAACTCTTGATAGATTCAAGATAATCAAGTTATATACACCTGCTGGCTTATTTAGTAGAGTAAGGGATTATTTCAATAACTATATACTTGACTCTGAGGAGAATAGGATACAATCAGAACTGAATATAATCAATAGTATGAAAGGTTCTGAAAGATATAGTGATGAACAGAAGTATGAAGCTGCAAAGAAGAAAGCATTATATAAGACTAATGCTTATCAGAAAGTAGTAGATAACTTCAAACCTTTGGCTGAGGAAGCAAGTACTATACTAATAGCTACAGAGGGGATTAGGATTGACCCTAATTATATTGCCCCTAAAGATGCCAACCTTAATAATGATACCCCAGAGGGAGATAGTGCAGTAGATACACAAGCTGATGATTTTGGAAAGGATGAGGCTTTCAAGGATGGATGGATGACTAATTATAGGGAAGTAAGCTCTCATGAGTCTTTAAGTCAGGAAGTTAGAAAGGTAATCAGAGAGATACCCCAACTTGACTACAGAGGAAAGTATGATAAGGATGATTTAGGAAATCTTAGATTTCTTGATGCAGACTATGTTCATGCAACCCTTATAGATAAGCTCAGAGATATGATTACATCTGATGATATGTTACCACTTCTGGAGACTCTGGGTAATACCAAGCCTTGGACTAAGCAAATAGTCAAGAAGCTACAGGCTGAACCCAAACTATTCAGTCAGTTCTATCAGGATTTCAGAAAGGACTTTATGCCTTACTGGATTCAGAAGAAGAAGCTACAGGCTGATGGTACTTTCAAGATGGAAACTATTGCTATCAATAAGCCTGAGGGTGTCTATTATCTACTTGATGAATGGAGGGATAACTATGAGAATGGTAATCTGCTTGATGATGATAGTATCTATGACAAGAATGGAGACTTGAATCTTGAGAATGCAGAGAATGGTCTTAAATGGACTGAAGCTCTTAATAACAGATTTACCAATCTTAGTACAGAACAAAGGTTGGAACTCCTACAGGATGAAAAGGTTTGGAAGACATTGAATAAGCTCCTTAATATGATTGGTATCAATGCTAATCAAGGTGTATTATTGGATGCTCTGACCAATATAAAGCAATATGAAGGTGGTACTGCAACAGACCCAATTATGTTGCTTCTTCCTCAATTAAATATCATATTCAGTGGTGTAAAGAAAGGTGAGGTTAAATCTGAGACTCTTGAAGATGGAACTGAAAAGAGAGGGGATTTGATAAATACATTTGGTTCTGCTTACAATAGCATAGCTATGATGCTTGCAGAAGTAACAGAAGATGCCATTGAAAGTAGTGTGAGGGAAAATGATAAGTCATACTATAGCCATGTTACTCCTAACTATCTTGGCAAGTTGATTAAACAGCTTAAGAATGTTATGGGTAATGAAGCAAGGTTCAAAGAGTTTGTTGAAAATGAATTCGGACAATATGAATGGTTCTATAAGGATGGTAGATGGAGAAATGACTGGATTGAGCAACTGGTAAATAACCCTGAAATGAGAAGAGGATTGAGCCATAAGGTTCTACTTAACTCAGATAAGGTTGCATATCAGAACTGGGATGATTTGGATTATACCTTAGTATTACTGACAGAATACTTTGGAGACCCAGATAACAGTAAATCTGATATTCAATGGGCTAATTACCATGTGCCAATTCTTTCAGATAGTCCTTCTGCTGAGTTCATTAGATTCAGGAAGTATGACAATCATAGCATCATTGGAGAAGATGGTGAGTATATGAAGTATGATGATATTATCCTTGATAGGATGGTTGATTTGGTTAATCAAGAAGTAGATAGAATAGCTCTTGTAAACCAAAGGGATGTTGAATATCAAAAGGGTAATCCTAACATTGCTCCTATTGCAAACTATGATATAATCAGAGATGAGGAAGGGAAAGTTAAAAGTAAAGGAGGTTCTGAGTTTAAGTTCCTTACAGCTCTGAATGATGTAAGATATGACAATGGTGAGACTTTCCTTGATAGGTTCCAGAGAATCCAGAATGAAGGAACTGGTGCTGAGTTAAGAGAGTTCATCAGAGAGTCAGTAAGAGAAGCTCTTGATAATGAGTTTGAACAGACTTACAGAGAATGGGCTAAAGCTGGTTTACTTGAAGAACTGCCTAATGGTAAGTACAAATATCTTGGAGTAATTGGTGTAAATGCTGGTCAAAGTTCTTATAACAGGAATACAGCAACTTCTTTGAACAATGCAAAGAAGGCTCTTGAAGGAATGTGGACTACAGAGATGGATATTCTTTTAAGGGATTACAACAACAATAATCCAGTAGATGATAGAAGAGCAACTACTCTTTTTGAAAGTATTAAGGACTTGTTGAGAGAGAAGATGGTGAGAGGTGAGATTACTGCTAAGGAAATGGATAGTATCAATAGAAATTTGGTTATTAGAAATAATGCCAAAGCTAAGTTGAGAGAGTATTTCTGGAATAGTAAGTTTGCTACATCACAAATCATTGAACTCACTACAACTGACCTTGCTTTCTATAAGAATATAGAGGACTTCCAAAAGAGATATAAGGAGGTTCATGCTCCTGCTCTCAGACTTAATACCAACTCTAAGTATGGTAGAAAGGAAGAGAGGACTATTTATCTAAAGGATGATGAGATTGTATCCTCTGCACTTGATGATATTGCAACTGTACTTGATGAAAGAGTCAAGAAAGGTGAGATGTCAAAGAGAGACAGAGATTTAATCTTGAATAAGTTCAGAGAGGTAAATGTGGCAGATGCTCAGGCTTACAGGTCATTAAGTTCTTACAGAGCTATTCTTGATATGTCTGGTCAGTGGACAGATGATATGCAGAGAGCCTTTGATAACTTCCAAAATGGCAAGTGGGATATGGCTGATTTCAATATTATCTGGCAGACTAAGAAACCTTATGTGTACACTCAGGTGAATAATATGAGTGGAGTTCAAGGTCATACAGGCATTAAGACACCAGTTCAACATAAGAACTCAGAGTTCCTTCTTATGGCTATGCACCAGTTAGTTTCAGGTCCACTTGGTAAATCAGGTAAACTTGTGGCTATCAATGAGTTCATGGAAGAGAATGGAATTGATGTAGTTCAATTTGAATCAACTACTAAGGTTGGGAAACAAGGTGTAATTGACCTGAATAATGTCAATACTAAGGAAGATGTCAAGTCTGTACTTAAGAATGCCACTACTCAGAATGGTGTTGAGAATCCTAATGTAGTTCATAAAGTAAGCTATGAGGATTATGGTATTCAGACTGCAACTCCAGAACATGCTATTGATGCAGTTCAGTTAGTTGGTACTCAGATTAGAAAGCTGATTACAGCAGATATTAGTCCAGATGTTAAGATTGATGTAAATGGTAGGGAAATGTCTAAGCAGGAATGGTTAGATATGTATAATGCTATTAACACTGAGAATATCATTCAGGCTTTTGCTGATGTAAATGAAATCTTTAAAGACCCCAAACAGGTTGAGAAGATACTTCTTGAGGAATTAAGAGGTAATCAAAGATATGGAATTGATATGATTAGAGCTTGTACTCTCAATGAGAAAGGACAATTCAATATTCCATTATTTGACCCTGTACAATCCCAAAGAGTACAGACATTGCTGAATAGTATTATCAAGAGTAGGATTACTAAGCAGAAGATTAGAGGAGGAGCACTTATTCAGGTGTCTGACTATGGTCTTACTGATGAATTAAAGATTGTTTTTGAAGGTGAAGGAGAGAACAAGAGAATCAAATATCTCGAAGTTTATATGCCAGCATATAGTAGGAAGTTCTATGAACCTCTTATGAAGGCAGGTACTCATGAACTGGATGTAAATAAATTACCAGACAGCTTGAGAAAGTTGATTGGTTATAGAGTTTAATCGAAAGATTGGGATTCACTTTAGCAGCAATGCTAATGGAAAATAAATTGGGTGAATTGCTGGAACCTCCTGTGAGGTTGTTAGTACAAAATTTGCGTAATTCAAATATTTATAGTATCTTTGTACATATAAATCTATACAAGAACATTATATGGAAGAAGAACTATTTGATATTAAAAGTAGATTTGGAGAATATCCAAGCTACAAAGTAACTAAAAGTGGAAAAGTATTTAGTTATAGACAAGGAAATATATTAAAACCTTTGTCTACAGTACTTGACAGTGGTGGTTATCCTATAGTAAAGCTATATGATACCTTTAATAAAATAAGAACCATTGCAGTACATAGGATAATAGCAGATACTTTCATACCAAACCCTAATAGTTGGGAATGTATAAACCACAAAGATGAGAATAAACAGAATAATTCTGTTGAAAATTTAGAATGGTGTACTAAGGCTTATAATAATTGCTATAATGACAAGGCAATTAAGATAGGATTAAAACTTAGAGATTCTAATCCATTGAAGAGAAAAGTTAATCAATTAGATGAAAATGGTATTGTAATTAATACTTTCTCATCTATAAGAGAAGCTGCGAGAACTTTAGGTAATATTAGAAAAGATGCTAATATTATAAATGGAATAAAGACTCATCAGAAAAGATATGGTTACTTTTGGGAATATGCAAGTGTGTAAAAATCTAACAAATAGGGACAATCAGCAGCCAAGTTATAGTTTAAATGACTATAAAAGGTTCAGAGACTAGGTATTGAAACTGTAGAAATACAGAATATAATATACCCACGAGTGCCCAACATCCTAATGGGATGAAGATATAGTCCGTGCTTTATGGAAACATAAAGAATCATAGAATAAACATCTATGAGATAACAATACAACCAACAGAGGACAAATATTCAATGGCTCCTCTTTATATTAAAGGTTTCTTACCCCAGCAAAATGGTTCTGCAATTATGCTTCCAGCAGAGATTACTACCCTAAGTGGTTCTGACTTTGATGTGGATAAATTGTATATTATGCTGCCTGAGTTCAAGATAACTCCTAAATATAATAGAAGACAGTTTGTTGATGATTTGGTTGCTCAATTGACACAAGGAAAAGCTGTATCTCCTGAAATGTTGAAGGAGTATAGACAGAGTGTAAACAGAGCCATAGATGATGGTAGGAAAGCTCCTAAGGATAGTCAGGAATACAATCTCTGGAAGACATATAAAGCTAATAGAGAGAAGTATAGAGTATCTTCTGAGGACAAGATTGAGAAGATTGAATATGACTTTAGCAAGTCTCCACAAGAGAATAGTCTTGAAGCCAGAAACAATCTACTGATTGATATGATGTGGGGTGTTCTGACTAATGCTGACACTGCTTCAAAGATGCTTAACCCAGGTGGTTTTGATTATCAGAAGAAGTCTGCAAGAATAATTAACATTCTACAATCCAGTAGAGAGTCTGAACTAAGAAAGGAACTGAATATTCCTGAAAATCAAAGTACTCTTTCCAAGTTACAGAGTATGGATTTAAAGAAACTTGACAAATTGGCAGAGAAGTTCAAGAAAAAACTTGACCCTCTTAACCCAAGAACTCAAGTTCAACTTCATCAGCAGAATATGACTGGTGCAGCATTGATTGGTATTTATGCCAACCATAATGCAAACCATGCTTTGATGCAACATACTGAATTAGGTCTTAATACTGAGAATGGCTCTTTCTTACTTAATGGTAAGAGACTGACTTCTCTTCATGGTCTGATGAATGACAATAAGGAGTATATCTCAAGGAATAATGCAGGTTTCCTTGCTGCATCTGTGGATAATGTAAAAGACCCTGTGCTTGCTTCATTGAATCAGAATACATTCACTGCTGATGCCTCAATGCTTTTAAGTAGGCTTGGCTATAATCCTGTTGAGATTGGTTTGATTATGTCACAACCAATTGTAATGGATATTACCAATACCTATTTTAGAGAGAGTAGGGAAGGCAAAGGAAAGGACACAATCATTGATGAAGTCATTGAGAACTATAAGAAAAGGGCTGCAATGATGGAAGATGTAACCTATGACAATTATAAATCTAATAAGTTCATGGCAGATGAATTGGCAGACAATATCATTCTCCAGAAGGAAGTAGAGGAATTGAGTGATAGGACACAGACATCTGACTACAGAAAGGTTGAGTTCTATAAGAAGCAGGTGGCTGCTGGTTATTTATTTAAGAGAATAATGAGCACAGCAGATGCTTTAGGACAGTTGGTTCAAGCTACAAGAGCAGATACTCAAGGTGGTGCAGCAGGTCCTACTATTGCAGATACACAGATTAAGATACAGAAAGTTGATGACTTCCTGACTAATGTGGTTTTAAATGAAAACTCCCCTTTAACTGGTGCAGATGTTATTATGCCTTTCAGTATGAAAGGTATGGATATTGACCAGATAAGAGAGAGGTTATTAAGTTCCCCATTACCCTATTTACAAGCATTCTTTAGTCTTGGTATTGACCAAACACAAGAAATGTTTAGTAGATATTTCCCTCAGTTCACTTCTTCATTCAGAGAAGTAATTGATGGTAAGGAAGGGTTGAGAGGCTTAAGACAGTACACTAAGACAGGCAAGTTAAATGCAAAGACACTCAATAACATCTACAATGATTTGTTAGCTTATATTATGTCCAAGACATCATTCTTTGGGCAAGAAGCTAACCTAAGAGCAGATGATAAGGTTACAACATCCAGTGATAAGAGAAGGGATTTCATCAATAATTTCCCTGATTATTTCAACAGAACATTGAGTGAACATCCTGAAATAGCTGAACTTGAGTTTGTTAAGAGATTAAGAGTAATAAGGGCTAACCAAAACAATCCTGTAGATACAGTAGTATTTAAGAATGTTGGTCAGTTAAGTCCTACTCTTAGGGAAAGATATATGAGAGACTGGCAATCATTGTTATATATGGGTCCAGAAGCTCAGGCTTTAGCTCTTAATTTATTCAGATACAGTTATTACAGAAATGGATTTGCATTTGGACCTTCTACTTTCATTCATTTAGCACCAACTGCCATTAGACAGTCTGTTCCAGAGTATATTGATACACTGAGGGGATTGTTGGAAAGTGAGGATGATTACAGTCAGTTTATTGACCAGTACATCTACAATCACTTGGATAACAGACAGTTGGTTCCTGAGGTTCCTACAGAGGCTTCTACTTCTTTCACTGATGAACAAGGTGATGCTTTGGATATGGTTAAAATAACCATTGATACTGAATCTAACAGTGGTGATAAGAAGATAATAAGGAAGAGGGAAGGAACAGGAGAGGAAACAACCTATGACTTCTTTAATTACATAGCAAGAAGATACAAGGGAGGTACACTATATTATAGGCTTACACAAGCTGATAATGTACAACCTAATGTAGCTGTGTATGAGAGAATAGACCCACTTGGATTCAAGAACAGTTTCATTGAGTATGAATATGGTAAGGATGTTACTGAAATGAAGTCAGTAATTGATAAGAATGACAGGGATTATACTCCTAATGTAAATCAGGATATAACAGCCTATCAGGAAGCTGATATTGATTATGACTCCATGCCAGAGTATCTTAACTATGATTTCTCAAGTCTGACTCAAGATATTGCAAGTGAGGCTTTCAGTCAGGTGTATGGTGCTCCACTTGAAGTGAATGAAGGGAAAGCAGATGATATTAATTCTATTAGTCCTAATACTGAGTATGAGGATGCAAACAATGATAAAATCTGTGGTGCAAATACATTATATGAATTATAGATATGGCTAAGAAATGTGCAATAATTCCTCAAGTGAGGAACAGTAAAAATGAGGTAGTAAGCAGCAGGTTATTTAAAGACCTGCTGGCTTATGCCCCTAATAGACAGGAGGCAACAAGAATATACCTCATTACAAAGAGTAGTGACTTTATTACTAATTGGAATCCAAGGTTACAGATGGATGAAAATGGTGAACCTACTCTAAGCAGTCTCTTGAAGAAAACTAATCTAAGAAGTATTATTGATGAGCAGAAGATTCTAAAGAACCTTAATGAAGAGATTGGACATTACCATAAGACAGGTAGAGCTAAGTTATATCTGAACAATGATGAAAACTATAGAATGTTAGTCCAAAAGGCTATTCAATTCAATACTCAATCAGAGTTTAGAGAAGACTATGTTGCATCTGTTGAGAAGGTATGGGACAATGAAAGTAATAGGGTTTATATCAGTCCTTTTGTCAGAGTAAGAAACAAGATGAATAGTCTTGAAGCTAACAATATGCAGTATAATTACACTCTTAATAATAGATTGAGAGAGATATTAGCTGCTAATGGCATTGGGATAGGTGCTCTTACAGACTTGGAACAGAGAAGAGGAGTGGCAGGAGTAACAGACTTTAGTCAAGCCAGAGATGCTGCAACAGGTATAATTGAATTGATTAGACTTGCTGATGGTATTAAAGGGGAAAGAGCATTACCAGAAGAGTTTGCTCATTTTGCTATTGAGGCAATGGGTGATAATCCTCTTATCAATAGACTGGTTAATCACTTGGCTAACAATAGTTTAGTAGGCGAGATATTAGGTGATGATTACAACACTTATGATAGCCTGTATAAAGGTGATGAATCAAAGTTAGCCAGAGAAGCTGCTGGTAAATTACTTGCTAAACACTTATTACAGTCTGAACCTATCCCCTCTTCATCTTATAAATCCCTTCTGGAGAGGTTTATCAATGCTGTAAAAAATTTCTTTAGAGGATTAAGTGCTTCACAGTTCCAAAAAGCAATGCTTGAAGCAGAAAGTAGCTTTAGTAAACTGGCTGGTGATATTCTTACTGGACAGATGGATGAAGCTATTAATGTTGAGAACATTAGTACCTCCGAGGCTTTCTATTCCACTACTGAAAGAGTGGATAGAGATAAAACTCTCTTGAAGAAGATTATAGATAATGAGTTGAAGAGACTCAAGATTTATGAAAAGAGAAATCCTAACAGTCAGTTTAGTGCAAATCAGAGGTTATTAATAGATAGGTTAGAGCTTGAATTAGCTGATAATAGTGAGATTGAAGGTATCTATATGTTCCTTGATAATGCACTTGAAGAACTAAGGAAAGTAAGTAGTAGGCTTGAGGTATTGAGAAATACTCCTGCAACCAATCTTAATGAAAGGGCTGGAGTACTCAGGGACATCAGGAACTATATGTACAGTTATAAGAGGATAGCTGATTCAGTAAGAGAGGCTCTCAGAGAGGAAGAGAAGTCCACAGACAATAGATATGGTCAAAGAGTAAGAGTTGCATTAGATAATGTCACTACAATGCTTAATGACCTTGCAGTGGACTACAATACAATCTCTATGCCTTTATTTGTTGATTTCATCAAGCCTTTTGTAGGAGATAACCTTGTGGTTCCATTTGGAAAGTACAAAGGGAAGACCTTGAGTGCAGAAGAACTTGTTAAAGTAGCTGATGAAGATATTTCTTTCTTTGATAGATGGCTGGATAGTATGGCTGATTCATCTGATTATATGTTGAAGATTATGGACCAAGCTGTTAAAAAGAGCAAGGAACAAGCCAGATTGAAGACTATTGATATTCAGAAAGAACTGCAAGCTGCCACTATTAAACTTGAACAGGCTGGTGTAAAAGACACTGAGTGGATGTTTGAGAGAGATAGTAAAGGTAATCTGAGTGGTAATTATATCAGTGAGATAAACCATGCTCTATTCAGAGAGAGAATGAGGACTATGTTCCAAAGTCTTAATGAAAAGTATGGCAGAAATCCTGTAGGGGAGAATGCTGATAAATACAATGAAGAGAGACAAAATTGGTTTAATGCCAATATGGAGACTGTAGATGGAGTTAGACAACCTAAGAAATCCATTTATGAAAGTATGGAGTTCAGAAGGCTAAACAAAGCCCAGAGGGATTATTATACTACTGTAATGGATATTAAGGCTAAACTTGATGCCTTACTTCCTGATAAATATACAAAGCTGAATAGTGCTGTAAAGATTAGGAAAGACTTGGTTGAGAGGGTTAAAAGCTCTGAAAGTGTTAAGTCTGGTGCTCAACAAGTTTGGGAAAGTATCAAGGATAATTTCATTAGAAGAACTGATGATACAGACTTTGGAGATAAGGCAACTGTAAAAGACTTTGAGGATAGAGAGGTACAAATGTTACCTATCTACTTTACAAAGCTCAAGGAGGGAGAAAGTGCTAATGACTTATCTACTGATATAGTAGGTACTATGACTGCTTATGCAGCAATGGCTAATGACTTTGATGAAATGAATAAGGTCATTGATGTTCTTGAAGTTGGTAGAGATATGCTAAGAGAAAGACAAGTCACTCAAACAGAAGGTGGTAAACCTATGGTTGAGAAATTTAAGGCAGTAGGTAGAAAGGTTGAGAGTAAATTAACTAAGACAGGAGACAAGTCAAGATTTATGGAAAGACTGAATGACTTCTTTGAAATGCAGGTATATGGAAGATACATGGCAGATGAAGGAACATTTGGTAAGACTAATATTGACAAGGGAAAGGTAGCTAACTTTATTAATAGAATGACTTCTATGAATAACTTGGCATTGAATATCCTTTCAGGTATCTCCAATGTGGCTACTGGTAAGGTAATGATGAGGATTGAGTCTTTCTCAGGAGAATTCTTCAATGAAAAGAATACCCTAAGAGCTGATAGAACTTATGGTAAGGAATTACCATCATTCTTAGCTCAGTTAGGTGATAGGGTAAAGACCAATAAGTTAGCTTTATGGGATGAACTATTCAATGTAATGCAGGAATATGAACAGGATACAAGAGAAGTCAATTTTGACAGGAAGACTTGGTTCAGTAGAATGTTTGGTACATCAGCTCTATTCTTTATGAATAATGCAGGTGAACATTGGATGCAGAATAGAACTTCTCTTGCTTTGGCTGATGCTTATAAAATGAAGGCTCCTAATGGTAAGTTAGTAAGTCTATGGGATGCTTTTGAGGTTGTACCATTAGATAGTAGTAATAAGAAGTTAGGTGCTAAATTACAGCTAAAACAAGGTTATACTAAGGCTGATGGTTCAGCTTTCACTCAAGAAGATATAATCAAGTTCAGTAGAAAGAGTGCAGCTATTAATCAAAGAATGCACGGTATTTATAATAAAGCTGATAGAAGTGCAGTACAAAGATTGGCTATTGGTAGGTTGGGTATGATGTTCAGGAAATGGATAAAACCTTCGCTCAATAGGAGGTTTAAATCAGCTACATATAACTATGACCTTGAAGCATGGACAGAAGGTTATTATCTTACTACTGGTAGGTTTATGAATGCTCTATTCCAAGACCTTAGGAAAGCTCAGTTTGATATTGCAAGTAAGTGGAATGAAATGACTCCTACAGAACAGGCAAATGTCAAAAGAGCATTAACTGAGGTAGCACACTTCCTTGCAGTAGCAGCAGCTATTGGATTAATAGAGTGGAGTGATGATAGGGATAGACCTTGGTTAGTCAAAATGATTGAGTATCAGTTGAGAAGATTATACACTGAATTAGGTGCTCTTACTCCTACTCCAGAAATGGTTGGTGAAGGTTTGAGGATATTAAAGTCTCCTGCTGCTGGTGTAAATACAGTAGAGAAGACTCTTAATCTTATTGACCTAATGAATCCAATGAACTATGAAACATTCAATGGAGAAGATGCAATACTTAAGTCTGGACCATATAAAGATAAGTCTAAAGCTCAACAGAGCTTACTTAAGTCTCCTCTTGCTCCTATGTACAATACAGTCATGAGAGGTATCTTTATTGAAGACCAAATACCATTTTTTAAACAATAATTAAAAAAAAAAGTTATGAGTGATTTTAAAACAAGATTAGTAGAAGAACAAGTTCAACTTGAGGAAAAGCTTAATAAGTTAGATAGTTTTATACTCAATGACAACTTTAACAAGATTGATAATGTTCAGAAAGCATTACTCAAGGTTCAAGCAACTGCAATGAATACATATAATCAATGCTTGAAAGAAAGGTTGGAGAGACTATAAAAGAAGAAGGGGAGAATAGAATTAACTATTCTCCCTTTTTATTTACACCTTAATAAAAAATTTAAACCTCATGTTTGAAGCTATGAACATCTGATAGCTTGCTCTCTTTCCTCTTGTGAGATAGAGTTCCACATTTCTTCTGTCCATCCTTTCTTTTCAAGTGCTTCCCTTGTCTCAGTCTCAATACTACTGAAATCCATTGAAGATTGTACTCCCTCCTGATTTCTCATCTCTTGAAGAGATGGTACTTTATAGGTTATGTTAGAGTAATGTCCCTCATTAATATTTCTGTAATATTCAGTAAGAGAAGGTCTTAGACTGTTCCAGTTAGTGACTTTAGCAAACAATTCCTTGAAGAAATTGATTATCTTAGTACCTAAAGATTGAGTGTCCTGAGACATCACATATTCCCTGAAACCTTCTGCCATTGCTTCTTCAAGTTGTGAGTTACTCAAGTCTCCATAAGTTTTCTTAGCTTCTTGAAGTAATTCATCTCTAAGTGTAGGTTCTGTGAGTAAGTGGAATACTGCATGAAATGCCTCATGATATGTAGTTCCCTCAGCAGCTATATCACTTAAAGTAATGATACCATCACTAAACTGACCCCATGCTAATGCACCAGTCTTGGCTACTCTAATAAGACCATTAGTAACTACTACTCTCTTACTCTCACTTAATTGAGGTAGAACCTTATTTAACCAAGCTAACTCCTTATCTTTATCCCATATAGGTCTTGATAAATCATCAACCTGTCTTAATTCAAATTCTACATCAAACTCTTCATCAGTCTGATTAATAGCCTGTTCTTTAGCAACAGTTGAAGCTGCACCATTAGATTCTCCCTGATTAATAGTAGCAGGAATAATAGGCTTCTCAATCTTAACTGGTTCAGAAGAAGGAGTGTAAAGTATAGTACTTTCCTGAGACATATCTACAACTCTCTGAGGATTACCTTCCAGTATCTTCTTTATATTGTTCTTAGCCTCAGCCTCACTATATGACAGTACAGCATTCTTTACTAAAGCAATAGTATTACCATTAGGAAATACTGCATAGAAATCATTAGATGCAACATGTGCAGGTTGATTTCCAAACCCTTTAGTAATATTAGGAACCTTAGTCATATATACCTCAACTCCATTCACCTTTCCAATAGGACTTAGATAACCTGTATGCAACTTTCCATCTCTCAAGAAGTAACCTACTTTACTATCTGACATACTATAGTCTGGCAGAACATTGTTTATAGGTTCTCTTGTTTCAAATGTACTGTTGAATATAGGTAAGCTACTATTAGTATTATTCACTTCTGGAGTGGCTACACTGCCAACTAAAGGAACATTCGCAGATGAATCATAGTTAAGAAGAATACCCTTCTCCTTAGTTACTCTACTAACATTATCCTTGTTGTACTCAAGTACAAAAGGTAATATAGCTAAAGTAGTGATAGGAGTATGATATTGAAACTCAAATAAGTTCTTGTAAGCACTCAATTGTTTAGTATAATACTGCTCCTGACTCATTGTTTGGGTATTAGATTTATTCTTGAAATAATTAACCTTTCTACCATTCCCATCAACAAAGTCATAGAAGCTATATCTACTTGTCTTAACATCATATATCTTGAAGTTTCCATTAGCATCTACAGAGAGAATATCAACCTCACCAGCTACCCTGTTTCCATTCTCATACTTATTGAAGAGTACTATATTATTAGTAAGGAATGTTTCACCCCTTGCTTCAATATTACTCTTAATTTCAGTAAGAGAAGTAACCAAATCATTGAATGCCTGTTCAGACATATTACTTGGTTTAACTGGCATCTCACTTGATGTGAAGAAGTTTCTGATTACACTATCTACAGAAGTACCTGCATCCAATGCTCTTTGTGAATTAGTTCCAGACATCTTATCTCTTACTATATTCACAATAGTATCTCTACTTCTTGCATCTATCTTACCCTCAAAGGCTGTAAGGTCTACACCATAATGGTTACTTAAGTTCTTAAGATAGTTATTGAACTGTGTTATATTATCTGCATTCTTTGAGAGATTAACTCTTAAATCCTGTAGAGCTTTAGTCTGTGCAGGAGACTGGGTCCAATTACTTCCTAATACTGAATGTACCCTCTTATATTCATGGTATTCACCATCATCCTCAAGGATATAATAGAACTCACCATCAGTTCTTGTCTTATCAACCTTAGACTGGTTCTCTGCAATCTGGTCTATAACTTTCTTAGAGTCAGCTACAGTCTTCTTTCTATCAGCTAATTTCTGTTTGAATTTATCTGATGCAGCACCAGTTACATACTGACCTGTATTTCTGTTCAGAACCTTACCATTAGGGAGGAGGGTGATACCCCCCATCATCATAGAACCATTCTGAGCATCCCCATAGTTTTCTTGTATATAAGCCATATCAAGAATAGACTCTGGGAAAGAGTTAAGAGTTCTGCCATTATTATCTCTTACAGTATTTGAAGTCAAATCTACATGGTATGTAGTATTATCAAATGAAACTGTAGTTCCTGCAATAGCTCCTTCTGTACCTCCTACAGGAGTTTGTATCTTTCTACCTTCCTCAGCCTTAACTGATGCAGGATTCAGAGCTTGCTGTAAGTTACCTTGTATATCAAAGTAATCTGTTGTAAACCAGTTACTTTTTACACTGGCATCTATTATATTGGATGTCATTACTCCAGAAGAGAGTAACATGTTATTGTAGCCTCCCTTATTAAGCATACCTAAATTCACCTGTAATGGAAGATTGAATGCCATTAAAATGTTTTGTATTTCACTGGCTACTTCTTGTGAATCTCTTGTATCAGGCTGGGTTTTAACACCCTCTCCACCTAATTCATAGAGAACATTAGGGTCCCATCTTTCAGTTAAGAATACAGTTCTTGCATCTTCTCTTCTGACTCTCTTACCATCTATTTCATCATAGATTTCATTCTTATTTGCATCTCTCTGAACCTTGGTAAACCTGATACCATTACCATTCTTACCTTGTATATAGTCAATATGAACATCACCAATATATAGACTTCTTGCCAAATCTTTTACTGCATTATTAACATCTTCCTCTGTAAAAGCATTAGCTAAAGCATCAATACTCTTCTTTATATTCTTGTATAAAGGAGTGGAGTTAACAGTAACATCTTCTGGGTTATATTCACTTTCATTGAAGTGCTTAACCCTTACAGCAGCAGGACTATATTTACCAGCAGCATTAGGAATAAGGATATACATCCTACCTTCCTTTTGGCTCATATCCATTGGCTTGATGATTAAATCATCACTAATTCTACCATTAGTGGATAGGATACCATTCTTTACAATACCAAAGATAGAACTTGCACTTACATTAGGTATTTCTCCCATGTTTCTTTCTTCTGTACCATAAGGTATTCTACCAACCATTATCTGAGATACTCTTGTAGTAGGAGTAGCTATAAACTTCTTATCCTTTCCAGTCTGATTAAACTCTTCTTTTACTCTTTCAATAAGACCTGATAAACCTTCATATCTATCTACTACATACTGACTTTCATCTAATGAACCAACTATTTGGTTATTTCTCTTATCTACAATAAAGATTGTATGGTCATTAAACTCAGGGTCAATCATAAAACCAAGTTCATCACCTGCCTTTAGATTACCTTCATTTACATAACTGAAAGCTCTATTATCTCTAAGATAGTTATAAAGTTCATCAAAGTTCAAGTTCTCTTTCTCAGCAACTACTACATTGAAAGGTCTGAAATCTCCATCCTTACTTGCATTAATATGCAATTCAGGAATAGTAGGTCTATAATACTGCCTCTTACCCTTTGCATCCCTATCTAATGATTGAGGAGTAGGAGCATTTTCATTGGCTTTCTTATTTTCCTCAGCTACCATTTGAGGAGTAATGTTACCTACAGGAGGTTCATAAGTATCAACTGGTCCAGCATTAACTGGTGGAACTGTAGGTGTACCACTATCTCCAGTTGTGTCTTTTGATGTAGTACCTCTTGTACCATCTGTTTTCTCAACTGGCTTTAGATATTCAGAAGGGAACCTTGCTTTGAATCTCTGGTCATTATTAACCTCACTCATTGCAGATAGAAGTCCATACTGAGCCTCAGCAAAATTCATCATATTCAAATCATCTGGCAGATTTTCATCATACAGACTTTCTGGATTATTAATGAATACTGAGTTAGGATTAGCCATTTCCTCAAGATTATTAGCATTTTCATGTTGAGTTCTAAGTAGTTCTTGTGCATTAGCTTTAGCCTCAGGAGAGATAGGTTGCCTATCTATTGCCCTGCTTACTTCACTATTATACATTTGAACTTCCTTATAGTCCTTAGCCATCTTATTACCTTCATTCTCAAGTTCATCAAGAATCTGTTGTCTTTTAGATGAATCAGGCTCATTATTCAATGCTTCTCTGAATTCATTAAGGTTAGTAGCAGCTAATGCTGCATCCTTAGTCTTAGCTATTTCCTGTCTTTCATTTTCTCTTATAATATTCTCTCTTTGTCTCTCTTGTTTTTGTGCAAGAGCTTGAGGATTTCTAAGGTAAGTATCATACTTATCAATGAAGTCATTCCTTCTCTCAATCATTCTTTGTAAATCATCAAGTTCTTGAGTTACACCCTTAGAACTCAATATGGGAAATCTTTCAGAAATACTCTTTGAAGCTTTATCTAAGGCATCAACAAATTGAGAATTTTCTTCATCATTAAGAATTGCTGTTAATTGGGATGGACTTAAATTAGTAAGCATCCTTATTGCTTCTGCATCCTTTCTTCCTGCTTCTTTTGTTGATTCTGGAACATCTAAATATATATCCCTTTCAACATCAGCAGCTATAGTTCTTAAAGATTCCTGTACCTCTTCAAATACATTCTTAAATCTATTCTCAAGATTATCAATATTTGAGAAGTAATAAGTCATCTCTTCAAGACCATCTTCATCAAAGTAATCCCCAATCTTAACTTGTAAGTCCTGACTAATCTTTCTATAGTTGTCTACAGCTTCTTTAGTTTCTTGAGTTTGCTTTTGAATCTGCTCAATTACTTCTTCATCAGTCATATTGTCATATACTGATGTACCAGTTTCCTGATTAGTAGTAAGTTGTCTAATCTGTTCTACATCCTCAGGTCTTACATTTCCAGCCTCCTCAATTATATCATATAGGTCATTGATTCTTCCTGCCTTATCAAACATGATAACATCACTAATAAGCTGGTTATGTTCAGCATTCTTAAACTCAAAGTTATCATTATTATCAGCAGCTTCATCCATTTGCTTTTGATAAGTATTATGTCTGATAGCTGATTGATAGTAGTTAAGGAATTCAGGTGACTGTACTCTATTATTAAGTTGGGTTACAATAGCATCATCTTTCTCACTTCTTTCTCTTATCTCTTGTATATCTTCCTTAATACCTCCTTGTAGATATACTGGAGATTGGAAACCACCCTCACTATTTCTTGTACTTCTAAAGACCGGAATACCTACTAAACCAGTTAAACCACCAATAAAACCTTCTTCCCATCCTTCAACAGTACCATAGGTTTGTTGTATAGCTTTTGCAGTAGCTTGTAACCAGTCAATAGTTTCACTTTCTGCATCTGGGTCTATCTTGGCTCCATAGAAGTCATTGAGTTCAGAAGCATATTTATATCCTGCAACTTTACCTGCAACAGCCTGTCCCATTTCTTCATAAGGACCTTCTGCAACACCCTTACTTGCAATCTTCAAGGCATTTCTAAGTACAGAAGGTTTAGCTGCACTATAACTTACAGTACCATCCTCTGCAACTGCCCTTAGTATCTGACTACCCTTTTTAGCTGTATTATATCCACCTGCATAGAACTTACCAAACTGCCAAGCATCTGATACAGTAAGTAGTGGAATATTTAGAGCAAAGTCTATATTACCCATCTTAGCCCTATCTTCTGATAGTTTCTGTAGCCCACCTTTGTAATCAAACTTAGCATCTACTCTTGCTTGTAACATAGCTTGTCCTTCTGGAGTAAGGGTTTCCACTACATTTCCATCAGGGTCAATTTGCATACTACTATATTGAGGAAACTCTCTAAGCATAGCTTCTTGCTCTTGTGCTGCTACTTTAGCTTGTGCATCATCAAGTTGTTGTTTGTGAAGCTCAAACCAGTCTTTACTATTTTGAATAGCCTCAATTCTTGCTTCACCTAATGCCCCTGAGAAAGCACCAGTAAGTTTAAGAGTAGGCTCAGCCATCTTAAGTTTCTTAGCATCTCTTGCTAATTCCTCAGTAAGCCTTACACCATCAAGGAATAAATCTCCTTCCCTATAAGCTTGTAAAGCTGCATTAGGGCTAAGAGCCTCACCTGAGGCTGTAACTGCACCTTTGAATGCTTGTCTTGCTTTATTAAGACCAAGTAATCTTGAGGTGGCATCAGCACTAATCTTACCAGAATAGGCAGCACCAACAGCAAAACCTAAATTCTTAAGGAATTTATCCCCAATAAAGTTAGCTGAGAATATATTCTCATACCAAGGGTCATTCTGCTCTGCATCAGTATAGTAATTAGGTAGAGCTGATTCTGACCATTCATTCACTTGCTGCATTGCATTTGAGAAGGGATTATCCCAAAAGCCTGAGAATGTTCCTGTAGCTGCTGCATTACCTAAACCTACTATAGTACCAAGAATACCATCAGCAAATGTAGTACCTGCAAGAACAGCACCCTTAGCTAAACCAGCTCCTATTTGAGCATACCAAGGTTGCAATTCACCTCTTGTATTGGCTAAATTATCAAGTTGGGTTAGTGAGGTAATACCAGTGTCATACACACTCTCCCCTACTCCCTCTCTATAAACTTCTTGATATGGGGATTCAAAGTTCTGTTTCTGCCTAATTTTGAACTCAGCAGGAGAACTACTAAGACCAGTTTCTTGAAACTGTCTTTCTTTTCCTTCATTGGTATTTAACCCTCTCAAGCCAGAGATTCCAGCTTGAGTAGGGTCTGTTCTATCTATACTCATAATTAAATATTTGAATCTGTATTACTTTCTCTTTTAGCAATGGAATTAAATCTACTATAAATATCATTCATTAACTCAGTTATATAATGTCTCTGAGCCTCGACATCTTCATTTTCTATAGCTTGATTAATCAACATCAATTGGTTTTGAATGACATTTCTTCTTATACCATCTTCATATACCTTTGTTTCTCCAGCTACAACTTCTGGGTCAAGAAGGAAATTCTTAGTATCACCCTTGCTATTAGTACCTGTAAATACAATTCCTAAATTAGGGTCATATTCAATCTGAGAATCTTCATTGAAATAATCCTTTATATCTTTATAGGAGAGCATATCTCCTTTCTTGTTAGAATCAAGTTCATATATTCCAGATTTTCCATCAGTTCTTCTTGATATTGAAGCTGCATTCTCTCTGATAGTTTTAGAAATTAGAGTTGGGTCTGTTATAGAGGTTATATAGGTTACTTCCCTCATTGCAGATTTACTTAAATCACTGTTTATTTTAGCCTCAATCTGGTCTAAGTTTCTTATTCCATACTCCTTCATCAAGTTAGAAATTCTTTCTTGATTAGGTTTATATGTTTCTACCTTTCCAGGTGTCCTTTGTAGGTGCCCCCTTGTTCCATATAACTCAAGAGGGTCTGAACCAACAACTCTTTGTGCTGTTTCATCCAAGTTTATAGTACCATTCCTTACACCTTGTATAAATGCTATATCATCTTTTTTCTTCTCAACATTTACATCTTTTACCTTGGTAACACCAGAACTTCTGAAATAAGGACTTTGCACATCTTCCTTAGTACCTTTCTTTCTTGCTTGGGCTAATCTTTCCTGCATTGCATAATCATAAGCCTTATTAGAAAGAGTTTGATATTGAGTTTCACCTACTGCATTCCACAAACCTTGTCTTGCATAATCATAAGCTCTATTAAGGATATTCTCATCATTCCAATTCCTAATACCAGAACTTCCTATTGCATCTTCCACAATACCTTGAAGTATAGGAGAAGCCTCAGGATTATTCTGTACAGCCTGCATAATTTCATCAGGTCTGAATCCCTTCTGCATGATGGTTTCATAATATTGATTACCTAAGATTGTTCTCCACTTTCTTGGGTTCTCTCTTACTTCCTTAGCTAAATTCTGTGCAGCAGTACCTACTTGTTTGGATAATAGTGCTCCAGAATAGGATTGTGGTGATAAGGCTGGATTAGCTATAAGTTCATCTAAGGAAAGTGTAGAAGCAGGTCTATCAAATAATAGTGTACTATCCTGAGCCTGTAATTTCCTTTGTTCATCTATCAACTCCTGTCTTCTCTTATAAGCCTGTTCTATAGGAACAATCTCAGAAGAGTATCTTCTTTTCATATCAATCAATCCTTGCCTGCTTGCAGGAGTAAGTCCTTGTTTAGCTAATGACTCAGCTTGTTTAGCCAAGTCATTAGAATATTGTTTGTATATTGCATAAGCCTGTGGGTCTGTCTGTTCATTAGCCATTTTCTCAAATATATCTGCTTTAGTACCTAATTCACCCATACCCTCTTGAATAGTATTATATTCTTGAGTGTATGCTTGAAGTGGTTGAAGCATTTCCTGATAAGAGAATGGTCTGAACTTAGCTCCGCTCACAAAATTATAATTAGCCATAAGTTAATCCTTTCTTCTTTTTAGTTCTTACTTTACCACCTTGAGCTTTAGTACCACCAGTATATTCACCTCTTGTATTCATTTTTAGAACACCTGATTTAGCTAATTCATCTAACCATGATTTTTGTTCATTTTCCCATCCCATATCACCTAATCCTTGTAAGAAATTAGTTATATTAGCACTTCTTCTTGCAGCATCTTGGTCTTTAATAGCCTGTCTCATTTGAGCAGCAGTTGTAGCCTGTCCTAATCTTGCTCTCTTAGCTGCATTTCTTGATTCTGCATTAAACATTGAAGCCTTAAGTCCAGTCTCAGTATTAAACATGTTAGTACCTCTATTGAATGCCTCAACTCTTTCTCTCAACTGTTGGTTATATTCCTCTGCTTGTCTTGCCAAATCACCGATGCTTTGACCATAGTTATAATCAGCAGCAAGTATTCCAGCTTGAGCATTAAGCCTATTACCACCTGATGTATTCTGTAAAGCCCTTCTTGTGGCAGCAGCCTGTTGACTCATCTTATTAATATAATAATCCCTATCTAAAGGTCTATAAGATAGATAGTTTCCAATAGGAGCATACCCTGCTGCCTCAGCACCTAAGCCTACTCCACCTATCATATCAGCACTACCATAGTCTGGTCTACTGAATAAATCTGATAGACTTGCTAAACCTGAGCCTATAATTGGTGCATATCTTGTCCATGTCTGCCTCTTATCATTATTACCTTCTGGAGCTATTTCACCAGTTTCTCTTGATTGAGCCATAAGAGCTTCAAGTTCCTCAACACTCATTGGGTCTTCCAAAGCTAAGCCATAAGGATTTGTATCACCACCATAAGCAAACATACTTGGGTATTCATTTCCTTCCCTATGGGCTTCCTTTCTTTGCCTTGCTTCCTCTTGTGCAGTAGCTATTCTTTCCATAGCAGCTTGTAATCCTTTAGTACTTAGAGGGTCATTAGGTCTTTCCTCACTTTCTCTTTGTGCAGATTTAGCAGCCTTAGCAAAGGTTTTACCTCTTAACTTGTACTCCTTTCTTATATCATCAGGTATCTCCATTCTGTCAGAGAATACATAATCATCATAAACTACTTCACCTTGCTCAACTAAGTTAGGAGCACCTTCTGGGTCAACTCCTATCTGTATTCCTTGATAAGGATTTTCTTCATGAGAACCTCCTTCATCAATAAATGTAACTCCATTAGTAAAGTCTCCTCCTTGTGTATTTAACCATCCTCCAAAAGCATTCCAATTTCTTGCATTCTGTGCAAAAGTAGCTCTCTTTCTTGTAGTAGGATTAGAGCTGTTCTTTCCTCTTCTAATACATGCTTCTGTTACTTTACCTCCACAGTACTCAGTAAACTTGCCTCTGTTTTTCTTCTTGATATGAATACCTCCACCTTCTGCAAAAGCATTATATGTATTCATCTCTGGTAATGTTTGAAATGAGTTAGGAAGAGAGGTCAATCTTTGTTTAGCAATTGCACTCATCTCTTGATTATTTAAGTATCTATTATCAAACTCATAGCCTATTGCACCACTACCAAATTCAAGTGGACCACCATAAGCAGAGAAGTTTGATAGTACATTGAAATCATTCTGTGTATCAATGTTTGAAGCAGTATTAGCTAAAGATAGTGCTGCTCTCTGGTTAGCAGCTTTAATCCTTCTATTTAATTCTCTGGTCTTCTTTTTAGTCTTATTACTGAACCATCCATCAGACCCTACTTGAGATTTACTTACATCTCCTATGTTTCTTAAAGAAGACCAATCAGACATCAACTGAGCATTTGTTGAAGCTCCTGACACATATCCTTCTTGATTCTTTATATTACCTTCAGTTTGATTTATAAAGTCTTCATTAAGGTTAGACCCAAACATACTATTGACAAGCCCTCCAACTAATCCTACTCCTGCACCAACTAATCCCCCTACACCTGGTATATTACTGGCTAAAGAACCAACAGTTTGAAGTGCATTCCCAACACCAGTACTATTTCCTTTTGGGTTCATTAAACCAGTTACTACAGAAGAAGCAGTACTAGCTATTCCACCTATTCCACTTGAACCTATACCAAGTTCCTCCAGTGCACCTCCAACACCTGAATCCATAAATTTGTTAGTAGCATTTTGGTTCCAGTCTGCAAATGTGCCTAATACACCTCCATTAGCATAAGAGTTGAAGTATTTATGTTTTCTCCTAATTCTTTTCTTAGCCATAATATAATTAATTTTATTGCAAATGTATAAAAAGGTATTGAATAAACAAAGCCTTTAATTAAAAAAGAAAGAGTCCACAAACTAAAATGTTTATGGACTCCTATTAATTATGCAAAATAGTGAACAATAGCATCATGAAACTCTGTTCTATATGTATTAGGAGTATTCATTCCTAACTTAATATAAGCCCAAGTGTTTCTTATCCTATCTCTATTATTTACTATTGCTCTTGGTATATTAGCCCTCCACACCCTGAACTTCTTCTTTAATGGGGAGGGATGTCCAAGTATATTAGTAAGAGGGGTAGTACCATGCTGGTATTCATTCCATACATCAAGAGTATCAAAGGTTTTGTTACTTATCAAGTTATCACCATCCCAACTATCAGCTCTGAACTCTACTGTATTGAATATCTTATCATTTGGTTCCTCAGCATTAGCTACAAAGGTAATACTGAATGGTTTATATTCACCAAAGAACATATTGTAGTCTCCAGTAAACTGTTCCCACATCTTACCATCCTTGAAGGCATAGAACTCACTACTTACATTGAACATAGCAGGAACCCTTTCATAACTCATGAATGAAGTAAACTGGTTAATCAACTCTGAATAACATAGACAGTGGTCCTTATAAGTAAAATATACATCATTATTATTCTTGTCATAGAATGACCTATAGTTGTTATAACCAACAGGTTCCCAGTCTACATGAACATTATGGGCACTAATCCACTGTCTAAATCCTAACTTATCAGATAGACTGACTATTTCTCCATTAAATAGATATAATGAATTAGTCTCATTATCTATGAAGTATAGTCCAGAAGGAGATTCTGCAATAGACCACTTATTGGTGCAGCCTATAGTATTACTTATATATCTTTTACCACTTACCTTCAATCCATTAGTAATCTCAATTGGCAACCCATCAGAGGTTGGTATCTGAACTCTACTGTTGAATAAAATATTACTTAACCCCCTTCTCTGAAAACAGAATATCTCATTATTATAAGTGTTCAAGGAGGTTACTTCCCCTTTATCACCATCAAGGTCTAATGTTGTTGCAACATTAATTTTAGTCCAATTATCCACTTCATTACCAAGTATTTTTTCCTCAGTCCATGTAATACTATTAGGAAAATCATTAAGACTACTTATTTCATTCAAATATTGATAAGTAAAATAGTTATTACTCTGGGAATAAATTGGATTATAAAGATTGAATATAGAAGGAGTAATAGCTAAGTTGGTAACATTTCCTCTATTTCTATCATACCTACCATCTATATTGATATGAGTTTCACAATAAAATGATACCATTTCAACTACAGTATTCATATCCTCTAAGGTGAATGGATATGTCTTTAGACAATCATATCTTTGAAGATAGGTATCACCTTGAAGAAACTCTATTCTACCACTGTCATTAATATCAATTGGGTCTCCAGATACTATCCACCTGTTATTTAACAGAGCTTCTTCTGTTTTACCCCCAAATCTATTATCCTCATCTATAGTCTGAGTCAACTCTACAAGCCATAACCCTGAATATCCAGTACTAAAGGTACTGAATATAGCACTGCTATCTTTTGTATGGTTATGATTTGTATTACTATTAGGGATTATAACCCTATTACCATTTTGCTTGTTTAAAGCAAATACAGCATGTTTTCCAGACTTATATTTGATGCTTACAGGACTATTGGTATATCTTTCAGAATCTTTAAGATTGACAGTTCCTAATACTGGTATAGTAATTTTATCAACAAAAGTGGTATTTTCAGACTCACCATTATATAATTGATTTATAGTTTTTATATTTTCATAACTATTAGTAACAACACCAATATCTGAACCTACACCTTCTGTTTTAGAACCAGGAGGTATTACTTTATCAACATTACCATAGTATAACAGAGACTCATCATTCCTAACTATTGAAGTAGCTGTAACTTCGTTAGAATCTACTATCTCTACATTTGATATACCAGCAGGGGGAACCCAAGATTCTGTTAATCCCAGAGTGAAATAAGTAGAATAACTTGTTCTCAAATTACCCAATTTATTTGATTTCAAATTAGAATAGGTATTACCTTCATATCTAAAATCATTAATTAATGAGCCTTGTCTTTGCCAAGGTGATACTAACCATGCCCAGTTACTCTTGTAAACTTTTTGAGTATCATTAGTTAATAAGGGGATTCCCATCCAATGATACCCAGAAGAAAGAAGTCTACCTCCTTTATTTGTTGAAAAAACAGTTTGTCTTTCATACTGTGGGAACTCATTATAAAATCCATAATCTAAAGTAGGTTGAACCCCTGTACTCTCTGCAAGAACAGACCTATAAGATATACCAGAATGTAATGCAACAGAGCCTATAAATTGGCAGCCTAAGTTAGTATTTGCTGTATTTATATCTCCAAATTCTATATCAGGAGAATGAAATGTAAGAATACTACTATCTACTAAATAGTCATTTACTTCTGTACTACCTTCTGCTAATGTCTTTAAAGTTTCTACCCCTATCTCAGTAGTCCTATCAGGATATACAGGATTGATACTATCATAATCAACATATTGAGCATAAGTTCCATTATTTGCCTTCACATCATTAGAATCATCTCTATTAGCTTCATCAACAAAAGGTCTAAAAAACCAAGATGATACTGCATAAGGACTATTAGATTCTCTGTCTAAATTTGTCCATAGAGTAGGACATACTACACCTTGACACAATACAGTTCTATCACTATTTGTAGGAACTACTATCATTCCTCTTGCCTTTACATAACCAAGAGCTTTAGCTTCATCAAGTACACTCTTTGGTATAGTATAGTAAGGTTTTACCAAACTTAATTTAACAGTACCAGATAAGTTATTAGAATCTACATTAGGGTAAGTATCTACCTTGCTATCTCCTATATATAATACTTCTGACCATTTACCTTTCTTATTTTGGAATTGAACCCCGAACCTATAAGTTTCACCTCTTTTAAATGATGTAATCTGGTAACTATTATTATTTAATTGGGTTTTATAATCATAAGTTAAATTAGTTCTTTCACCAGTATCAAGAAGCTTATTACCAAATACAACAGAACCCTTCACACTCTCTCTTGCTTCCTTTGAGAACAATAAAGTTTTTATGTGAATATTTCCAAGAAATAAAGTATTGTCCTTTTGAGTCATGGTGTGAGGAATTATTTCTTCACCACCTATGTAAAGTAGTAAGGTACTATCTACACTACTTCCTGTTGTATTATTATCTGTATATCTGATTACTGAACCAATAACATCCAAATCAGCCACTCTTCTTACAACTGGGGTAGAATCTATACTTGTTCTAAATATAGAATATATCCTTATATAATCAAAATTAGTATCAGGATTACTTATAACTATATCAAAACTATTGGAACCTATCTCTTCTGGACTCCCTCCTCTATTACTTGCATGAGTGTAGTATATAGGTGTTTGATATATAATATTACTTTCAGAGCCATTTCTATTATAGTAAGTGAAAGCATATTGCACCACTCCAGAAGGAAACTTGCTGGCTACCTTAAGATTGGAGGTAACAGTGATTGTTTCATCCAACTTCAATTCTGGAATAAAATCAAATGAACTATTATTCCATTCTTCTATTGTTGTAGAGTCAGATACAATATTAATAACTCTTGGTTGATTTAATCCATCTACCCAATATATCTTCTGAATATTATCATTTTCATATACACCAATATTCTCAATAGGATAGTCTGTACTAAAATTAAGATTACCTGAGAATAGAAGTAGAGTCTCAAAATAGGTACCTTTATTTTCAAGTCTATAGATATTATCTTTTGTACCTTTTGTAAATAAGGTTACATAATTATTTAGCACATTCTGTCCAAGTAATATCCCATCAATAACTACAGGGTCTCCAGAAGGAGATTGTAATGGTATCTCCTTATTACCTCTCTCATTAGTTACAGTAAGAAGAGTATTATTATCTCTTGCAGTTATTCTGATATTCTGAGCATCAAAGGCATATTCTGGATTGAATTTAGAGACTGATAAGTCTCTTTGTAACCCTTTAAAAAAGTGTTGTTCTTTCTTTAGTGCCATATTAATGTACTCTTATATATTCCTTGTCTCCTAAGTTCTTGAATCCTCTTCTGAACTCAGTGACTCTTGGAATCATTTGATTTAACATATTTGTAATTGATTCCATTTCTGATACAGAAGGAATCACAAATTCATTATTACACTGTCCAGCCTTAAATGCGTATTCTTGCTGGGTGTTATTTAGTACAGCAGGGCTTATTTTACCCATATCAAAAAGAATAGTGAACCACTCCTTCTTGATATATAGTTCCAGTGCTTTAAGGAAGATAGAGTTATCTGGAATTAAAGGAAGACCTTCATCATCCAACATAATAGCCTTATAACTAATATCCACCTTTTCATGTTTGATTGAAGTAAATATCACTCTACCTTGTGTCTTGAAAGAAGGCTCTCCTCTCTCACACCAATCTCCTTCCTTATGGTCATGGGTAGGATAGGCATTGAAATTATCAGTCATTGCTCTAAGTGCCATTCCATTCTTGTGTAATCTGACCTGATTAATAGAGATTAAATCACAGGGCAACTCACCTCTATACTCCTTAATATCTATTGTTTCCATCTTATCAACATAGACATTAGGAAGTCCCATTGCACTAATAAAGTCCAATGTATATTGAATAGCTGTTTCAAGATTGAGGTCAGTAAGTAGTGGGTGTCTTAGTAATCTGTCAAGCACTACTCTTATATTTACGTAGCTAACATTATTAACCATATCTTAATTTCCTTTCTAAGTAAGGAGCATCTATTAGACCCTCCTTTATTCTTTGTTTAAGTCTTATCTTTAAATCTTTGTTGAATAAGAATTCATAGTAAGAATTATTGTTGTAGGTAGCTGACTCTCTATTGTAATATACCTTAAAGATTTCATTCTCCTCTACTCTAACTAATGTCTTATCTTTGAAAGCCTCTTCATCTTCATACCAGAGTTTGAGTGTCTTATCCCAGTCTATGGGAAGGTTAGTATGAATCTTTCCATCCTTTCCTAACCTTATTCTCCTATCATACTTTCTTATCTCAATAGTGCCCATTGATTTAGGAAGTCTAACATCATGACCCAGTAATAATTCATCAACCAAATGTAAGTTTATCTTTCTTATGATAGAAAAATATTGTGACTCAGTAAGAACATATTCCTTACTATCAGGCTTATTCTTTCTATAATACTTATATCCATCATATACACCCAATGAATTCCTTACTTTATACTCTCTTGGTTGGTTGACCTTCTTTATCCTCCTTTTAAATTCTCCCAGTGTCTCCATTATCTATTTGAATCAGGCAGATTATCCTCTGCATTATTATCTTCATCTTTCTTCATAAATTCAGGACCTCTTAATTCTTTAACTACAAGTTCTATCAAGGGAGGCACAAGTGAGTCTTCCAATGGGAACTCCTTATCCTCTAACCTACATATTGTACCACTCTCTTCTGGACAAGCCAATTCTGATGCTTCCTTAGCATCTTCAAAGATTGCACTAAACCTTATTCTTTCAAGATGCAGGAATTGAGGATTCCATGATTTAAAATACAAATAACCATCAGGGGCTTTTGAACAATAGATTATGTTTCTCAGGAACTTATTATAACCTACATATCTCATTCTATCCCTACTTATATAAGTAATCTCACCTTGATAGAAGTCCATAGGATATACTCTTGGATTACCTATCATCATAGTAGTAGGAACCTTATTCTTACTTCTTAAATAAGAGCTACCTTCACAAGGTTCTCCACTAATAGCTGGAACCTCAATAAGGTCTAAACATATACTCTGATAGTCACTATCTGGTATAGGTTTTCTAAGGTCTGAGTACCTTTGTTTTAAGAGAAAGCTCCTTAGCTTTACTATTAAAAATAGTATGTGGTCTTTAGTGTAAAATGAGTCATCACTGGACAATTTTAACTGGTCCATACACATATATATAATCTCACTATAAGTCATATTTATTCCTCCTTATATTTCCATTTAAAATTTTTAATACTTTTGCATTCACCTCTGCAACATTTAGCTATATTAGTTTCATTAGCTCCTACACTTATTGCTGCATCTTTTACACTTTCAAATTCCTCAATTATTTGTCCACTCATTGTTAGTTTTAATACTATCTTTGAATCTCTTCTTCTACCTGTTTTTGTAACAGGGATATTGCTACCCTCATATCTCCAGATATAACCATGCGCTGTTTTAGATTTACCTCTGCAACATCCTGCTATAGATTCTCTACTTACTTGAAGAGTTTTTGCTACTATATCTATATTATCCCAAGTCTTATTATATTCTCCCAACTTTGAATATTGTATAATCTTACTTCCAGAATTTAATTTACCCTCTGATAATTTCTTTCTATGACTAACAGTCTTTGGTTTGGATTTTAACCCTTTAGATACTTTATCCCCAAAACCAAGAGGTTTCTTTTTACCTTTAGTAGCTTCTGAGATTTTCTTTAAGGTTTCATTAGAGTGTACATACCCTCTACTACCATCTCCCCCAAGGGTACTATTGTAGCCTTTATTATAGGTATTATAATACCCAATATAATAACTTTCCAACTTGTTAAGCTCTGTAGTAGCTTCATCCATGTCTCTAAAGGTCTTTTTAAATATTATTTCATAAATAAAAGATGAAGCTCCATATTTCTTTCTTGCCCTATCAATCTTACTTCTTCCTCCTGTATATCTACCAGTACCAAACCACATTCTTCTTCTATATTCCTCATTAGTAGTTTGTCCAATGTAAGATTTTCCAGATGGAGAAGTATATTTATATATTATTCCTATAATCATGTCTATACAATAAAACTCCTGCAAATATAATCTAAAACAATTACATCTACAAGAGTTTTACTATTTTTATATTCAGGGTATAAAGATTATGCTTCTACTCTAAAGTTATCATCCTCAGTACTTCTTAATATACTATCCTCTGTTATTCTTGGTACAAATGTTCTTTTGTTAGAATGAACCAAAGTATCATAGCTCTCAAACATTGGAAAGTCTATCATACAAGTACTTCCTGCCAGACAATATAGTGCATTGACTATATTTCTATAATCATCTTGTGTCACATAATAAGACATTTCTCCTGCCAACATTTCTTCCATGAAGAAGAGAACAATTATCTTATCTACATCACTGTACTTCTTATATCCAAATTGAGATAGAGTAGTAAAGTATCTTGTGATGGCTTCCTCAGATATTTCAAGCATTTTATCCATAGCATCCACAATTAGAGGTTGGAGACTTGCAATTATTATTTATGAAGAACTTATTCCAGTACTTAATAGCCTGTGGATAGTTTCCTGTTCTAACACAAAGTTCAATTGCCTTTAACTTAAGTATCATATCAATGAAACCCTTTGGTATATTACAATCACATTCTACTTCTTTTAGATACTTGAGAGTCTGTTTGTATATAGGTTGTAAGTTAATTACAGTACCTAATATTTGGTCCTTATCAAATCCACATGGAGTATCAGTTGATGGAGTACCTTTAGACTTCACATACACAAAGAACATAGTACTGCAAGGAGAAACCTTTAAGTCTTGAATACTTAATTCAAGTCTTACATTCTTCATTTGTTGTGTGCCATAAGTGAAACAATATGATTCATCTTCCTCAACTCTTACTGGATTGCAATTACATTGCTCAGGAAGAGAATAGGTTAAATCATAAGCATCCTCTACATTATACACATAAAGAGGATTGTCACTTGGTCCATTCATCACAAAGGTATCTTGGGTATCAATGATTATACTATCTAATAGGACATCATCAAAGTAGTCCTGATTATCTATGGATACATCAATTATAAGAAATCTATTATCCGGGCTAATATTAAGCTGATTAAAATGTATCATAGTTCATATTTTTAATTGATAAAAAAAAAAGGAGCATAGTTAATTCTATGCCCCTTCTAATGCTATATCACTTAGGATAAAGTATCAATTGTAAGCCCTGATGCAGTATTGATAGCATCAATTAGAGCATTCATTGTAGTGTGACTACCATCATTTACAGCAATCAGTGTAATAGTCTTTTCAGACTTCTGAACTGATTCATTGCTTCCTGTATAGAAATAGTGAATATCCAGTACATCATAAACTGCACTTGGGTCTACCAAGTAAGTAGTCTTAATAGTATTAGGATAACCCATTCCTCTGTAGATGTCACCTCTTGCACCCATGCAGAAGTATTCAAGGTCTGCCATTAAGTGTCCATTAGGAACAGTATTCTGAGGAGTTACTACTTCTGCCTTAGCCCATAATCTTTCTTCACCATCAACTTCAATAGTTAAAAATTGAGGAGTAAATGGGATAAATGCTTGAGGCATCATACCAAGAACCCAAGGTTGTTCAGCTTCTTCAATGATGATTTGGTTATAGTCAGTTGCAGCAAGGTCTGATTCCTTAGTAGCTGATGTAACTGGAACATCAGTAGAAGCTGCTGCTGCACTGATAAGGTAAATATTCACAAGAGGAGTAGATTCTGTCTTATTCTCCAAGTTCTTAGCTAAAGAAATAGCCATCTTCTTGTAGAAGTCTGATGCAGTCATTCCACTTCTTGCAATTACTTCACCATACTTGAAGTATTGGTCTTCCTCTGACAAACCAATGTATTGTCTGAAAGCCAGTCTCAGAATATAATTCTGACCTGCTACAGGAGTTGCAGATACATTTGTATCAAGAGTAACTGAGTATCTAACCAACTTATGAGCCAAATCTTTTGAAGCTGTAGCCTTTGCTGATATTACATTCTTAATATCAATCTTATCACTTGCTACAATTCCAGCAGGAGACATAGACTGAAAATACAGAGTAGTCTTAGCTGTATCTGCCTTTGGCACAATATCACCAGCAGTTGTAAGGGCTGCTGTACTAGCTTTGAGAGCCTTTGCAACATATAGCTGTCTTACTTGATTAATAGAAATTACCATAATCTTTTTTAGTTTAATTAAACATTTATATTTATTCTTTATTTCCTGTCAGTTGAGTTTTACTTATTATGGCAAGCTGTACAGCCCTTTCAAGTATTGCTCTGTGTACTACAGGATTTAGTTCACATTCACTTTCAGTACTTACACCATTGATACTTAGTCCATCAGGTAAATCTACCAGTATAATAGGAGTAGGTTGAGAGATATATCTCATTAAATATTTGTCCACATTATACTTGCTGATTAATTCAGCTAAATCACTTTTTATATCAAGTCTTAGTACTCTGTCTTTACTTGGTCCTCTAAATGGATTATCCTTTGCTCTATATAAATCATCCTGTGGTAATGGAACCACACTTGCCTCTATACCATCCAAGCAACCTAATCTACTATCCTTGAGGAATGCCACTTCATAAGTAATGAACCAAGTATCTTGTGGTATCTCAAAGAATACTGAGTCTTGTGATAATCCCAGCTTTCCTGTAACCTTAGTACTTGTTTCATAGGTCTCCACCAAATTGCTCAAATATCTTCTTATTTCTTCTGTCTGTTCAAAGGACTTACCATAAATAATATTCCTTCCAGAGTAGATGTCAATAATCAGTTGTTCCTGAGCATTAGTGAGAAATGTTGATTTCTCATATTCATCAAGGGTTATATTAGGAGTGATACCAAATGAGTTAAGTAAAGTACTGAATCCATCAGAAAATTCTTTATTAGTCATACTTTATATTTTTACTCTGACCTTTGTCCTAATTCAACACTTGCTTGCAAATCTCCTTGGTAAGCTGCCTTAGCCAATTCAACTGCCCTCTGTAATATCTCACTATGAATAATTGGGTTAAGCTCACATTCTGAAATAGTGCTTACACCATTTATTGTGACATCACCATATTCAGAAGATAGATTAGTAGTGATAATTGGAGCAGGTCTTCTTATATACCTTACCTTATAGTCTGTAATAGTTTCATTACTGTTCACTATTAGTTCTACAGAGATATTGTTTATAGAAGAAGTAATTATTCTCCATGCCTGATATTTAACTGGTTCCTTGTAAGGTCTTGACATAAGCCTTGTATAATCAGAATAACTGATTGGAACTATCTGTTTAGTTCCTGCATTAGTATCAACAGCCTCATTTATAACCAAGAATAAGTCAGCAGGTAAATCATATACCTTAGCTCTCTTATCAAAGGTGATAGTAGGAGCACTTGTATTAAGTACTCCTTGTCCTACCTTTATTAATTCTGAAAAATCTATTTGTCTTTTTGGTGAATCATCTAATCCTTTTCCATACTTATTACCTGCTGGTTCAAAATAGTTCTTAACTATCTCTTCCTGAGCCTTAGTAAGCAGTACAGACTTTTCATACTCATTTAACCCTGGAGCAGCATTGCTCATTATGTTGTTATAGAGTACATCAAATTCATTAGAAAATTCATTAACATTCATATCTTTATTCTTTTAGCTTTGCTTCCAGACTGAACTTCAATTCTTGTCTCTTAGGAGCACTTAAGAACTTAGCAGCTACACTCAAAGTAGGTTCTTCATTATCTCCACATAGAGGAGAACCATCAGATTTCAGGTATAACATACCACCTCTGTTACTAATTAGACCTTCTTCAATAGCCTTCTTAATCAGAACTTTAGTATCAAGATACTGGTCTTCTGAAACTCTTAAGAAAAGTTTTGGGTCAGCTTGAATTAGCTTGTTAATCTTCTCATGTAAGAATTCAATCTTAGTTGTCTTAGCAAGAGGTCTACCATCAATAGTTTCAATGATTACTCTCAGCTTATCAGCATCATCTTGAATTTCACCAAACTTCATGTATGACTGCATTGTAGCATTCATTTCCTTCTTAGCAGTCTTAGCTTCCTCACCTTCCTGTACAATTACAAACTGATAAGTCATTTTAGGTCTGTCTTGCAGCTCTTGAAGGGAAGATGCAATATAGTCCTTGTTTGCCAAAAGGATTTTATATTTGATATAATCATCAGGGTCAGCCAAGTTCAAGAAATTATCTTGCTTAGTTAATCTCACTGTATAATTATCCCAGAAATTATCTATCTTCTTATAGATAGATAGAGCATTATATTCAAGACCCATTATCTCTTCAAGGTAGGCTTTCTCTTTATCAGTGAGGGCATTTACATACATACCAGAACTTAATCTTGGTAGAGTAAACCATCTTACTGCTGCTTCTGCCATACCCCCATATAGGATATGCTTAGGGTTTGAAACTAAACCAGTTTGCTTGGGAACAAACCTTACTATAACTCTTTCATTTCTTAGGCAGCTAATAGGTTCATCATTGCCCTCTATTACTGCTTGTTTCTTTGTTTTTCTTGTCTTTGGTTCCTCAAAGAGGTCATTCACATCAGATACAACTGGTGTTTCCTTCATAATCTCTTCATCATCCAAAACCATCTTACTAACTTCTTTTGCCATATTACTTCTCCATTTAATATCTTAAAAAAGAAAAAGGGAGGAGGAATTACCTGCCTCCCTTTTATTTATGCTTATCCTTGCAGAATTGCAGGAATTAATGACATAGTTCTTGTTGGGTCAAGCACACAAACACCCAAAGTAGCCATTCTGTGAATTACAGCAGAGTCCTCATCAAATGACATATAAGGATTACCCTTTTGTCCAGTGAAAGGATTTCTAATACCCCATTGATAACCTCTGTACTCATTGTCACCCTTAATCTTACACTTGAAGATATTAGGTTGGTCCATAGTACCAATATACCAGATGTCATATCTGTAAGAGAAAGCTACACCACCATTTGGATGTAAAATCTTATTTCTTACTGGGTCATCATAGAATGGGTCAACATCCAATCTCACTCTAACACCATTAGGAGCCTTATATTCAACAAATTGGAAACCAGCACTAAGTGCATTGCTGTGAAGTTTTGATTGAACTTTCTCAACAACTCTTGTAGAGTTATTATCAAGTACAAATGTAGTCCAACCAGATACAGTCTTCAATACTTCCTTATGGAACTGAATAGCACCTCTTTCACCAGTCTTGATTACAAAGAGTCTATCATCCATTGCAAGTTTAGAAGCTGATAGTTCATACAGTGCATCTTCAAGTAACTTCAAGCTGAATGTATTGTAGTACATAGTATTGGCAACCTCTGTTTGTTCAAAGATACCAGCACCAGTCTTAATAGCATTACCTGATTTACCAAAGTTCATGTATTCACCATTCAGATTTCTGTTTGAAGTACCCCATGCCATAGCATTATTCTTGTACTCATCAAATTGAAGTTCTACTTCCCAATCTACATAGTGCATCCACATATTTGCAGTGTCCTTCACTTGCTTTCCACTTTCAAGATTCCTAACCATAGGAATACCTATAGCAAGTTTCTTGTTTAGCTTATTACCAGCTACCTTGTGTTGGATTCTGATTGTAGTCCATTCATTTCTCATGCTTACAGGAGAAGTGAATCTAACATCACCAACCTTTCTTGAAAGTTCTTTTTCTACAGGAGCAAACTCAATAGAGAATCTTTCTCCTTGTTGCAGTCTTTCAGCAGGAACACCTTGAGTATTACCACCCATAAGTTCTACTTTGTACACTGCATTAGTACCTTCCATTCTTGCATCACCAAGGATTCTAAATGGATATACTTGGTTCAAGTTACCTACAATAACTTCACCATCTGCAAACCAGTCTTCTGGGAATACCAGATAGAAAGGAGATGTACCAACTCCCACATTAGCTGCACCAGCAGCAACTACAGTACCATTTTCATCTCTTGCCTCAACAAGAGGAATGTTTCTCCTTGAAGAACCAATAACATCCCAGTAGTATTCATTATCATCTTCAAACTCTCTTACAGGGAATGAATTAAGGAATGTATCCAAGCTCTTTCCTCTATAGAAAGCCAACAGTTGCACCATAAGGTTTGTAGCCTTCTGAGGTGCTTGTTGGAAGATAGCTCCAAGGTGGTTGTCACTTGTCAGACCCTTCCAGTGTTGGAAGCCTAACATTTGAAATTTACCTAATTTACCAGCCATAATCTGTTAATTATTTTTGTTAGTTAATATGTTTTTAGACATCAAGGTCCCAGCCCTTTCCAATATAAGACTCAGTATCTTCCTCAACTCCTCCAACATATCTTGGATTACCTGATGAATTTCTTGCAGTACTACTGAGTTTATGTTCTAATTCTCTAAGACTTTGCTTGACTTCTTTCTTTACTTTACCTTTTACAAGACCATCAATATTCTTGAAGCCATCAGTCATAGTGAACAATACAGACAGATACTTTCTGAACTCAACTGGATTATCCATTTCATATTTCTGAATGGCAGTCAAATATTCTCCATCTTCTGTTTTAAAGACAGGCTTAGTAATATTCTCAAATGCTTTTTGTCTTGTAGTCTTGTCAAGTGTAATACCTGTAAATACTTCCTTGTCCTCAAGCATTGATTTCTTTAATTGTGCAGCCTCTTCTTTAATTTTCCTTTGTTCTTCTTTTGCCTCTTCTTGAGCTTCCTTGATTAAGTCCTGATATTGAGTGCTAAAGTATTCTCTGTTACTTTCCAATGCCTCTTTTGCATCTTCAATATCTGTGCCAGCATTGAAAGATTTCTCAACCTCTCTCTTAGCTCTGGCTTCACTATAACCTCTGTTCCTAAAGTCCTGATAGATTAAGTTCTTTCTCAATCTTTCACCCTTTTCAGTTTCATCAGTTATATATTCCTCCTTGATTGCATCCAAATTAGCAAGGGTTTGTTCATACCTTCTTACTTCATCTGGTTCTACATCAGCTTGTAATGCAGCATCAATTCTCTTTTGTCTTTCATCTAACCTTGCTTGAACAGTCTTTTCAACTGCTTCTGCAAAATCTTCTGGAGTCTTGATACCATTTAATGTATCATCATCAAGGTCAGGGAAGATACCTTCTTCTTTCAAGGCACTGGCAATGGAAGAGTAGAAGTTAGTTTTGGGAGAAGTACCTTTGTCCTTTTCAGATTGGGTATCTTCCTCTTCTTCTTGATTATCTTTTCCACTACCTACGCTCTCTGGATTATCAAATAAATCATCAGGATTTATCTCTTCTTCCTCAGTAGTTTTTTCATTTTCTTTGTCTTCTTTCTCCTTTGGGGCAGGTGGAGTTACCTGTGTTTCTTCTTCACCCCCATCATCAGAAAATAGATTCTCTACATCTATTTCATCCCCTGTCATAATGAGGTCTTCACTTAATTCTCCTATCATATTTCTACTCCTTTAGTTATTAAACTTCTGCAAAGATAAAGGGTATTTGTGACTTCTACAACATAGTAATTAATAATATTGCAATCTAATAAATAAATTACTTATTTACTGTTAAAAGACAAGGGTATAGTAATAACTATACCCTCTAAAATCCACCTTATTCTATACTTAATGTTATTTTCTCTCCAGTTAATTTAGCTTTTAAAAGTACTGTCATTAGCTCTGTAAAGCAAGCAGTACTACTAATTACTTGTCCTTTAACTTTGTTTTCTCCCACTAAAATACAAGCTTGAGTATCACTTAATCCATACTGTGAAGCTTTATTTCCTACATGAATAAGTACTCTATCAAAGGCTGGAACATCTTCTATTGTAGGAAGTTTTCCCCCAAAAGGTTTTGCCCATGACCTATCTTTAAATTTAGGACTTATAATATCCATATTAATATTATAAACTCCAGAAGGAATAGCAGTATTACCTTTTTTGGTACTTTTGATAAATTCAATACTATCAGTTTGTTTAGTCCCCATATAAGGAGGCTCAAGAGTATCACATTCATAAACACCGTTTATGAACAAATGTCCAATGGTGTATTTAGGTCCTTTAAAGATTCTTTTAAGTGTTAATTCCATATCTTATGATTTAATAGGAGGATTAAGAAGTAAAGATTCCATTTCTCCTCCTGTACCTCTTATTTGAATATCTTTTATTTTACCAGTAGCTTCATCCTTAATAACAAGGATTTCATTTACTGTAACTTCATTAGGGGTCTCCTTCAACTATTCTTGAAAGACTTCCAAGATTAAGTACTCTTTTCATATTAATTACTTTTTAGTTTTAATCACATCCTCATAATTCCCCTTCCTTATCTGACAAGATAAATCAGTACATATACTTGTCATTAAGGACATCACCTGGTGCCTTAATTCCTTAACCTCTTTTTCAAGTTCTTCATTTCTTGATAGTGCTCTATCAAGCCTGAGTTTATTATCCTCAGAAAGCCTTGTGTAGAATTCAAGAGACTCCTTCATATTATTTATCAGGTTATTGTCAACTTCACTATTATACTTCTTTCTTGCAAAGAACCATGCAGTAAATCCCGAAGTAAATGTGGTTGCAATACCTATCAATGCTGTAATAAGTATTCCACTTTCAATCATAACTATTCAATTATTTGTATAAATCTTTGAGTTTTGTTTTTAACATAAGGATTCATCTCCCTTACATTCACTTCTACTACTATGTGTTTCCTCTGAAATAATCTGAATAACCAGAACTTCTTTGGTGGATTCACAGTCTCCCTTTTACCATTTATGAATGTATATCTCTCTAATTCTATCTCAGGACTAAGTGCTATAGTGCTTGGGAACTTTAAATGAAGATTGGTTTTAAACCACTTATCTCCCACTATAGTATCAAGACTAAAGTCATTTCTAAAGATTGTATCAGTCAATGTGATGGTATCATTTCTTTGTGCATGACTTAAATCATATTGAAGCTGTTGTAATCTCTTATCCTTTATCCCTAATTCCTTCTGGACCTCCTTCATCTTGTTGATGATTGAGTCATTAGAATAGTTTAGTTGGTCTATTGTTAGTTTAAATACCCTATTGTTGTCTTTTAGCCCACTCAATTGAGCATCATAGGCTTTGATATTCTCAATGGAAGTCTCATACTTAGTAGTCAACTGTTTATTCTGATATGATAGATAAGCCACAGCTCCAACCAATATTAGAATAAGGATTATTATATACTTCTTCATATCTTCTTCCCTTATATTATTGTGCAAACATATAAAAAATAAATCACCTATACAAGAGTATAAGTGATTTATTTATATAGTGAACTACTTTGTCTTAAGTACAATATAGTTAGCATCATTATTGTAACTTACAAACAACTGTCCATTCTGAATAGTGCTTGAAAGTAATGTAGCTCCATCAGTTTGTTCAACTATATCTACATTCAATCCTTCCATAAATGAAGGAAGTTTCAATGCTATTCTATCTTGTGCAGATTGACAGTGTGCATAAATTACATAACTGTTTCCATCTTTGTACCAATACACTTGCCCTACATTCTCTGCTGGGTCAAAGTAAGATACATAATAATTAATCTCCTTAAAGTAAGTATTAGGGAAATTGTAATTATCATCCTTAAAAGGATAAGAGTTCACAGCAGCTATATAGAATTTATTAATATTAGATGGGGAGAAACTTCCTAATCTTGAGTGGTAATCATTACTATTAGGAACAATGGCAATATTAGCATTTCTCTTTTCAGGAACAGTATCACCACTTACTATACTTAATCCAGCAGCCATACCTACCAAGTAGTCATTAGTAGTTGGGTTATGTAAGTAACCAATCAATCTATCAATAGGTTTATCTACATCTTTCAGATAGAAAGAGTTTCTATAGAAAGAATAACTGGTAGAGCTTGTTAAAGGAGAGTTAAATGGTTTATCCAACTCAACTCCATTCTGTATATTTGCTTTAGGAATTAAGAACATAGCCTTATAGTCTCCCTTGTCAAAGAAAGTCTGTTGCTGTGTAGCTCCATAACTTGCTGCTTCTACCTTTCTTCTAATGTCTATAGTAGTATTTACACCACATGTAGCACCCTTAAAGTTATAACTCCATGTAAATCTTGCCATTTCAGGAACCCCTGCAAGCACTGGAGTAGGATACCATGTGTCTACCCAAGCAGGGTCATAACCTATTTGACTCTCTGATACTTGGAACTCATCACAATAGTAATCTCCAGCCTTAGTTAGATTAACTCCATCAGCCAACATCTTTCTATTGTAAACTTCCATTATAGGTCTCAACTGAATTGTACCCAGTGAAGTTACAGTAGTGATTGGAGTAGTAACTACACCACCACTGACATGAGATAAGGAAGTAATAGCTGGTCCAGTGGGAGCCTTCCAACTTCTTGAGTCTGTTCCTTCTACACTACCTCTTGTTACAACAGGAAGTAATTGAATAGTAGAAGTGGTTACAGAACCAATGTTATATTGCCTACCTAATTGGTCTTGCCATAAAGCACCCACATCAGCAGAAGTCATATTAACTGAGTTAGCTAAAGTTGGAATTACATAACCATGTTGTGCAAATAAGTGCCAGTATTCCTTCATTGTAAATAAAGGAGCAGTACTATCACTATGATTTGAAACTAAGTAAGTAGATGTCATTATCTGAGCATCTGTCAGAGTATTAGCACCTATATAAGCTGCATTTGGTGAGATAAGTCCATTCTCGTTTGTATAATACAACATGATAATATCCTTAGCCTCATTATACTTAGTCCTTACATAGAATAGGTTAGCACCATTATTGGTAGTGACACCATACACATGGACTTTCATCAACTTTGCTTTTTTCTCATCATCAGGGTCAAAATTCTGTAGGTCATAATAGTCTCCCCAGTTTACCTGACTTACCATAGGATGCTCTTCTGGAGCAGAAGACCTACAATTAACCAATACATAAGCTGTACCATTTGGACATCTGAATGGAGCATTTTCTTTTTTAACTGAAGAATCCCCAGCAGGCGATGTTACATAGAACATATTACCTAAGAAGTTATCCTCAGCATCATAGAAGTTAAGAAATCTTAGAGTAGTATTTGAACCAATACTTGATGTAAAAGCATAATCTTGATTGACATCAGGAATATCAAATCTTACATACCTGAAATATTGGTTTATAGCTACAGCTCCACTACTATTAATCCAACTACCATTTACAGTTTCAACTCTTAATAGAGGGGTGTATGTCAATCTTCTTAACACAAACTCTTGGTCAATTAGAGTACCTCTCTGATTATAAACCCTTAAATTGTCATAACCTTGTTTATTAGCAATCTGAGAAGTTTGGAACAGAAGTACACAATAAGTAGCACCTGCTAAAGGAATACCAGTTTGGTTAGCTCCTATGTAGTTTGTTGCATTAATCTCATCAGTTCTGTACCAACACCAGTAATATACTGGATAATTACATTCCAATCTTACTGGGTTTACAGTATCAGGATTCAGCTTTAAGAAAGCTATATCAAAGTTACCAGAATTAGAAGGAATGATATTACCATTAGGACTTGCTGCTGTTCCACTTAACTGAACCAAGTGATTTAACATTACTATAGGCTCTCCTATTCTTGTAGCTAAATCTCTTGCCTTAAGGTTTACAGGAACTATATCATATTGACATGAAGTTCTTTCTCCAGAATCATAATATACAGATACAGGGTATGAAGTACTCTTTGACCAATTTACAAACACTCTTACAGCTCCCCAAGGTACTAAAACATCATTATCAATTGAGTTTGAAAGAGGAGTGCCTTCTCCGGGACTAAATGATTGATACAACTGTGCAAGTATATTATCATTTGCATCTAAGAAAATAATACCCCACATTGTAGCACTTGATAATGTCTTAAAGTGTAAGAACTTACTAACATAGTTGGTCACATCATACTCATAAGAGTTATAATTAGGATTACTCTTTATACCTTTTATGTTAGTATTATAATAACCATCAGTATGTTCAGTTGTATAGTCAATGTTGGTTATGAAAGACTGCCTTACACAACTATTCCTAAGCATTTCAGCTCCTATCAATTGGTCATCAATTCCTTTGGAAATTCTAATTACTTCTGTTGACTCCTTTAAATCTACAACTTGCTTCCTTGTAGCTCCAGTACTATCAGTAGTAACCACTAAATCTACATAAGCAGGGTATTTACCTTCATTATTAGCCCTTTCCAAGTCTATAATGATAAGTTTAGTTCCAGCAGGAATAGTTTGATTATTGTAAATAGTTCTAATATAAGAATCAGCCACAGGTTCTAATGAGCTAAAACAAGCCATTAATCTTACAGTAGCTCCTGTTACATTGATAGTACCACTATCTTCCATCACTTGAAACCAAGCTGCATCATAATTACTTGTTTTACTATATCCAGCAAAATTTCCCTCTGCTGATATAGAGACCAACATATTAGGGTCAATACTACATCTACCAGAGAATGATTTGTCTGCTAAGAATTTCCAAGATGTAGCCTTTTGGCTCATAATCTCAGTCTCACTTATACCAGTAGTCTGTACTACACCAGCAGCTACACTTTTATACATCCCATTGTCAATCCAATTATTAGCACTCTTAACATACATCCTATAAATAGGATTGGTATGTTCTGTGTCTGAGGGGTCATAAGTTGGACCAACCATGTAAATATCTCCTTGAACAGCAGTAGAAGGAAGAGCACCTACAGTAGCTACATACCCTTTAATATGCAAACTATTAGTAAATTCTCCACTTAAATCAGACCATGTAGCACCATTATCTCTACTAATCTGCATCTTACCAACATTATCAGCTTGGCTGCTACCAGTAGTTCCTGTAAATCTAAACCATGCTGCAATATAATCAGAGGCTACAGTCCAAGTAAGACCTAAGTCAACAGATTGCTCAAGCTTATTATTGCTTACTCTAAACTGAGTAAACACAGGATTAGAGGATACATCTACATAGCTACTACCATTAGTATATGAAACTTGTAAGTGGTTATTAGAACCTACCCTAAGAATAGGGGTAATACCAGCTTCTCCCTGTACTTTAATGTTAGTAACTTCTCCATTGATTACCCAATACCCATCTGAGGATATAGATATATCACCTACAAGTGCATTACTACCATCTCTCCAGTTTGCACTATCTCCAAAGGTAGTATCATCAATAGCCTCTGCACTATACCATTCAGTAACTACTGTCTTATCATATAGTACATAAGTAATCCATAGACCTTCTCTTCTAAGGCTGGAAGGAACTTGTAGCCTTGTTTGACTTCTACTACCATTATAAGATAAGAATAGCATATTAAACATTGCAAGTATATCTGTCAATGTTACCCCACTTTCCTTATCTAAGACTGCATCAATAAAAGTCTTAGGGAAGATGTCTTCATATCTTCCCTCTTGACTATTCTTCTTAATTAGTTGTTGTATATCTTTCATATTAGTTTATTTTTAAACTGCTGCTCCTGTAGCATCTATCCATTTATCACCAGTCCACCAAATAGGTTTATTTAAAGTTGTGTCGTAATAAAAACATCCAATAGTGGCTGTATTAGTAGGTCTTTCGCTGGTAGTTCCTTTATTTTTTAAAGGGGAACCATCTATATTAGCCCAATAACTTCCTAAACAAGTTGTATATTTTAACAAGTCCTTTCTAAAAAGTAGAAGCCCACTTCTGGAACCATTAAACCCTGTAGTAGCAGGTTCATAAGAAAGATTATTTATAGTATTACATTCATATCCTTGATTTGATATGTATAAAGTTGAAGAACCTAATCCATTAATTAGATATAAACCCTTTATACCACTGTATAATCCTTGATTACCAATCAAGTTACTACCATTACCAGATTTTATAACAACCCTATGAGTACCATTCCCTTGACTATTGTCTATAGTGTTGCTACCTGAAATATCATTAAAAGCATTTCCAATAATATTGAGATTGAAGGCAGTCAATGGTCCTGTACCATCTGATGTAATAGCTACTATGTGTCCACCTTTATTTTGTTCAAAATAACAGGCTTGTGCTAAAAATGTTCCATAACAGCTTAACTTTATAGCTGCTCCTACTACAGATTCAATAAGACACTGTATTACAGATAAATTTTCACAACCATAATTACTTTGAGAAGGATTAGACCCATTATGAACACTTAAAAAATCTCCAATAGAATATTCTACTTCGCAACCTAATAATGTAACATTATGAAGTCCTCCATTTAGATACATCCACCCAAAGTTACCAGCATTATATGCTGCTATTTTACAATGGCTTATATACCAAGACTGTATATAATCTTGAGTTTTAACTAAACATTGAGAGAAATTACAATAATTTATAGATACTCTTATTATTTTACTATTACCAAATACAAACTTAGTACTATCACTGTTAAAGTTTACATGGTTAATTTGCAATAATTGGCTAAAGTCTAAATCTGTGTCAAAAGTATTAGAAGCACTCTTTAAAGATGCTTTACCACTTCCCTCTATTCTATAGAATACCTCATCATGTTCTCCTGCCTTATAATTAAATTTAATAGGAGAACTTATATAATAAGGATTGCTCAGTTTCATTGGAATAAACAGGCTCAATCCAATATTCAAGCAGACTTGAATAGATGACAAGTCATCACTGGTCCCATTCCCCTTAGCCCCAAACCATTCTGGATGTAATCCTTCTATATCCCAACTATTAGATAGGATAATGTTAGTATTAAATATCTTTTCTAAGCCAGCTTTAATCTTTGTATTATTACCAACTATAGTTCCATTAGTAATGGACCCTCCTTGAAAATCAAGTGTACATCCTGCTGGTATAGTTAATACACCATGACCTAAGTCTATATCTTTGGTGATTTTATATATCACATTTGCCTTATTGAATTTATTCTGGATTGCAGCTTTGATAGGGGGATAAGTTACACTTGAGGTAATAGTGAGAGCAGTTCCAGTAGTACTATCTGTAGCAGTAACACTGAAAGAAGCAATATTACTTGCATCCATGTTTTCAATAGTAGTAACTACACCTGTAGAACTATTAATATCAAACTTATCTCCACCTGTAGCTAAACTATATACATAGGGAGCAGTTCCTCCAGATGTAACAGCAGTTGCTACTGTAGCTCCAGCAGCAAAAGATGCTGCTACACTTACCTTATTTATTGTTATATTTAAAGCCATATTTTTATATTGTTTTATTGCTTGCAAATATAAGTAAAAGTTCTTATATATGCAAGTGAAAGTAGTACTTGATTATATATCAAATACTACTTTATTTAGTTAGATTATTACTACTTTTGACACTAGTGTCTCATCCTCATTTCTCCATGCTTCTCCATCCCAGTTTTGCCACTGATTGTAGGAGGTATTAAAAAATCTATGACCTATCAAATTAGCATCTAATACAGGAACTTGAGAATTATTTCCTTTACTTTCTGATATAAGGACTGGACCACTAGGATAAACCTTAAGCCAGTATATTCCCATAAAGTTTAATATACCTTCAATAGGAAGTGTTGCAGCCTCAGCAGGTATAGAATCATTTGTTATAGTAACTCTACTTAAAGCTATAAAATTAGTATTGCCAAAACTTACTACAGAACCTGCTCTTAAAGTTTCTCCTACAGAATCTGCAAGATTAAATTTAGGAACACAGCAATCTTGACTAACTTCTACTACTTGGTTATTATACAAATAGGTATAGCCTTTTGTAACCCTTCCAAGCAGGTTAGCCCCTATATGTTCTGTATTTCCAGAACACCTATATATAGGAGCATATTCAGTTTGTGTTAGACCAAGACCTTGATTAGGAGCTTGATTCTCTATTAAATTTCTTATATACCCCTCTGAAACACTTAAATACAAACTTTGATTAGCTGTATTGTTAGCTATCTTTAAAGAATCAATTACAAAGTAGTCTATATTTAATGTATCAGTTTCAAATATAAATACTCTAAGAGCAGCATTAATCTGGTTGTTTTCTATTACTACTGATTCACCTTTATTAAAATCAATAGGTACAGATAAAGAAGAATAAACTCTATATAAAATAAATCCATTTGCACTTGAAGAACCGAATGCAGTCATATTAGTATCTACTATATTATCGGAAACTTTAACATTTTTACAATTGCCTAACAATATTAATTGTCTATTCGACTTATCTATATCATCGGGTCTTCTAATTACTATATCATTCCTACATATAGATATATTATCGGCTGGATAAACTGTAGAGTCAATAGCTATACCATTTCTATAAGATGTTGATGGATATTGGTAAGTACTACTAAAATTAGTAAGGTCAAATATGTTGTCCTCTATTATTACTGTTATACTTGAAGGGGCAGCTACTTTATATCCATCCTTATTAGTAGAATTAGGATGAATGGAATTTATAGCATAAACAGCAGAAAGACATTTACATTGATTATTTCTAATCATAATTGAATCAGAAATAACAAGAAATGCTATAGCATTTATACAATCTATATAATTATCTTCTGCTACAAAACTCTTTCCTTTAAATTCACCATATTCACAATTATCTACTACAGAAGTAGCTACACAATTCTTTATAATATTCCTCTTAAAGGTCACATTAGACCCAAAAGCATTAAATAGTGAACCTGTGTATGTACAATTCTCCATTCTATTACCATCTATTATTAGGTTATTACAAGTAGCATTAAATATTGTATTCCCAACAATAGTATTAATAGAAGTTAAATCATGAATATAATTATTCTTAAATGTCACATTGCAAGAATCTCTCTCATTTTCATGAGTAGTAATCCATATATGTTCAGTTTTAACATGCTTATATAATTCACACTCAGATATAGTTATTTCATTACAATCCCTACAAGTTATTATTTGTCCTTCATATAGAGTTTCTGTAGAATTTCCTGTAAAATAACCAGTAGTATTGCAAAATATGCAATTTTTAATATCTACAGAATTTACCTTAATACAATAAATTAAGGGTTCCCCAATATATTGATTTGTCCATTTGATGCTGATGTCTCCCTCAAATTTAATACCATGTATCTTAATAAAATTAGTTTGAGTGATAGTAAATATATTTTTATGTACTGAGGATACTCCGGGATATTTCATTACTGCTTTTAGAGTAGTATTATACCCTTCTACCTCAAAGTCTGAGGTAATATTAATCTCTGAAATTTTATAAATACCTTCCTCGAATATTACTTTATTATTAGAACACTTAAAAAGAGATTTACCTAAGTTAGTATTATCAGTATTTCCAGTTAAATCAAAGTCAAACCATTTACTATATGACACCGAGTTATTCCATGTGCCAATTATCTCGATATTATAAAATACTTTACTGTTAGCACTTATAGTAGTATTAACTCCGTTTAAAGACCCATTACTTATACTACCTCCTTCAAACTTTAATACACATCCACTTGGAATAGTGATAGTCTGACCATTTAAGTTATAGTCATACTGTATAATATAAACAGTGTTTTCCTTACTCAACATTACTTGAGTAAGCAAGTTTGTACTATAAGTAATTCCTGTGTTAGGATTAACTACAGTCTGTATATTCTTTCTAAGATACACTCTACCTAAACCTGAATAGTCAGTAGTATTATAGTTCTTATCTGCAAATGTTAAGGAAGTTTGATTCAAGTTATCTACAGTAGCTGTTATATCTTCACTATCTATAATAGATATACCTTGTATTCTCTTAATTAAATCAACCCATAAAGTTGCATTATTCCATTGATTCACTCTTTCTCCTTGAAACTGAAATAGTTTCCATTCTCCATCTTCATCAAGAAAGGTAATAACTTGACCAATCTTTCTACTCTTATAAGGTATTAGTTGAATAGCTTGAGTAAGGCTAATTCTTGATTCACCATACTTATCTGTAACATTAAGAAAGTCTGATACTCCTAATAGAAAGATTTGTTCTATCAAATCCTTCAAGAGTACATTAACATTCTTACCATTCTGTACAAATGCTATTGTCTCATTCCCTTGAAGAGGAGTAGCAGCTTCTACAAACTGAGTATCTTTCTTACTGTTTGCAAGAAGCCACTTTTCTATCTTTCTATAATCCTCTTGTGTAAAAAACATAGTATATTAATTTGAATCTCCAACCATTATATCTGCCACCTTTAATGCAGACAGAATTGCATTTACCTTAGTAACCACTGTTGCAAGTTCAGCTCCAGTAGCCAAATCACCTACATTAGTAGCTTGTTTTACACCACCTATTTCACTGGTAGTAGCCTTAGGGAGTACATAAGGTTCTGAATCACCTCCTACAGTCTCCCATTCCCCATTGTTAAAGTACTTCATTGTACCTTTATACAGCCATACTGAGTTAGTATCAGGAGCATTAGGGCTTATTTTTAAAGTTCTTATTGTCTTCATATCTTTTATTTATTAGTTGTACTACTTCTTTTTCTTAGAGCTTGTCTCTTTATACTTGCATCAGTTTCAGCTTTTCTTTTCTCAAGATTTAACTTATCCCTATCAAGTTTAAGTTTTTCATCAAACTCTCTTATCTGTTCAAGAAGCTTATCTTTAGCCTCTTGAGAATATTCTACATTAATTCCATCATCAATATCTCCATCCTTTGTCAGCATGGCTATTTGAAGCTTAGTGGAGTTATCCCTTATATTAGCTTCTTCCTTCTGGAGAAGTTCTGCCTCTTTCTGTTGTTGCTGCATAGCAGCTATTTGCTGTTGAGCTTCAAGTTGTTCCTTTTGAGCCTGTGCTTGTCTTTCTCTAATCTGTTTTTCATCTTTCTCAATTAGTCTTTGCTTTTCAGCTAAACTTGAAGATGTATAGAGCTTAGTGATAGTAGAGAATGATAAAGTTTGAGTCTGTAATGCAGCCTGAGCCAAAGTATCTAACTTCTGTTGAAGCTCTTGAGTTCCATTACTATTATCTACAACTAAACCATAATCAGCCTCAGCAAACTCATCACCATCAATCTCCATTACTCTTGTAGATGTATCTGATAATATATACTGGAACTTCTTGTTTCTTCCCTTCAAAGCTACCTTTGCAGTCTCTAAGAAGCACTCTAAAGCTCTCTTCTTAACATCATCATGAATAGTAAATAACCACTCAGTAATATGACTTGATTGAAGAGTAGCTCTCTCAACTCCACCTACAGTCTCTCTTGATGAAACCTGACCCTCTCTTTGCTTAGATATACCTGCAACATCAGCCATTTCCATCTTAATAAACTCAAGAAGGTTAATCTGTTGCTGAATATAGTTACCTATATTAGTCTCAATCATTCCCTTTCCAGCATTATTAAGAGCACCTGCCAGCTTACCTGTAGAGGCTCCTATAGTACCTTCCTTGAAACTATCTATAACTGCAATATGGTTTACTCTTGCATAGTACATCCACTTACCAACATCCCATCCTTTAGGAACTTTAGATAAGTCAAGCTCTAAGATAGAACCCCAGTTTGAAGCAATAGCCTTATTTAATCTATCATGAATAGCATCATATAAATAGTTATATGGCTTCATCATATCCACTAAACTGAAAGGTCTACTATCATTAAGATTGTAGATTGAACCTACAATACCAAAGTGACATCTTGAAGGATTATTCAACCTGTTATATTGAATCAATCTTGGTCTCATATTGACAAATATTTCATTGCCAATCATAGTTCCTTCCCATGCTTCATTAACCCAGAATGATTGTACTTCTTCTCCTGCTTCCTTATTTACTACATAATTCTCAGGATAGAAGTTCCATTCCTCCTCACCAGTTTCAGGGTCATAAGATTTGACCTTAAGTATCTTCCTCTTTGATTTCCAGTATAATCTCAGCACTCTAAGATTACCTGCCAAGTCATAAGGAAGGAGTGAGTTTGCAATACCTTCTGTAAATAGATTAGCTGGGTCAAAGAAATAGGTTCCATCTCTAACAGTTATTTCATCACCAATCATATTCTGATTAACAAATCCATATCTTTCATCAATATTATCCATCTGGTCAACAGCTCCCTGACCTATGTAATCAGGCATAGTTTCAATATACTTTATGTCCTTTGGAGATAATACATCATAATATGTATCTATTACTCTACCTGGAGACCAATAATCCTCAAGGATTATCATGTCAGCATCTTCCACCTTATTACTGTACCCAGACTTGAATATCCTAATCTTTAATGGGTTCACTCTCTCAATGACTGGTTCTCCACCTACAATATCACATTGATAGATTTCCTCACCACATGTCATTGCATCCATGAAACCATTATTGAATATAAGAGGAATATCATATTCCTTGATATAATGGTTAAGCAATTCATTTGCTCTTACCTCTCTTATATCCTGCCATTCATAGGTATAATAGTCATTTAGTTTCTCAAGTTTGATATTGTATTCATCCTCAGATATTGAGGTGTCAGTTATCATTTCTTGAAGCCTTTGTAATAGCTCATTCTTCTTATTATCCTCTATTTCTGAGATAGCATTTGGGTTAGTTACTACAACCTTAAAATCAAATACTCTCTTACTTTCCTCACCTCTTAGAACGTTTAATTTACTGTTCATTATTGGGAAGTGGGAAATTCTGTCTGGTATATAGGCAGCTTTAATCCCATCAGGGTTTAATATTAACTCCATATCACTCATATGGAGTCTCCCATTTAATAAGTCATAATTTATTTTTTTATGAATAACAGATTTTCTTACAAGGCTGTAATTAAAAAAGGTTTTCTGTGAAGCCCAGGTAACACATTCCTTCCTCCATTGCTTTGTCTTCTTAGAGAAGGGAAGCATTTGTCTTGGGAAATTAAGTTCCATAAGTCCCCCTTTCTTTATTATCTATTAACCTATAAGTAGTATTTGTCTTATAGGTTAATAGGATTGATTTATCAATTTCCATATTAAATTTTTACTTATAGGTTATAAAATTATCATCTTTTATCTGCAAAAGTAAGTAAAAAAGTCCATTTAGTCAAGCACATAAGTGATTTGTTTATCTAATTGCATCTTCTGTACTAAATTTACTGGGTTTCTGGAAAGGGGCTTGTACTACCCTGTAATTCTCAGTAAAGAACTTATCATTCCCTAAATAATCCTTTGGTACTTCTTCTGAGTCTCTTGAAGGGTTTCCTTGATATAGGACCATCTTCTCCTCTCTATATAACATAACCATACCTAATGCCCTAATTCTATCCACATTTATCTCTGGGTTAAATGCAATTAACTCTTCAATTAATGCTCTGTTTCTTAAGAAGTTAAGGTTATAAACTGTTACTTCTACATCCTCTCCATCAACATTCTGTATAATAGTTACAGGCTTCATCAGCCAGTCTCTTATAAGATTATTAGCATAAGCATTAATAGCTGCTGAGGCATTAACACCCTTAGCATTAGAACCAAATGAACTATACTTAATCAACTGTTTGTCTCTTAAGAACTCTGGAGTATCAGCCAGTAAGTGAGTACAATTCATCTTACTAAAGTAAGCAAATATACCCTTCTTATTTGATTCATACAGACATTTTGCATTATAGAACAAACACAGTAATCTTACTATCTCAAAGTTATCATCTGCAAATGATTGCCTACCAGTGTACTCAGCTACAATCTTATCAGTCCATAAGTCAAGAACAAAGGTAGAAGAGAGAGAGGAAGATTCAGCTTGGTCATTATCTACAGGGTCATGACCAATAATATATCTTGTGTGGGGAACCTTTCCATTTCTATCTTTCTCTGGCATTTCAAAGATTTCCACAGCACCCGGAGTATCATTCTCTACTCCAAACTTCCTGATAGGTATATCACTGGTTGGGGTAAATTCTACTCCATTACTATTCTGTACCAATTTACCTACATACACATCATCATAAGCATGTACATCTTGGTCTAATTGACTTAATCTTTCTGTAAGAGCAGTAATAGGAAAGTATGCTGCCTTAACTTTAATAATAGCTTCTGCTGGTGTGATAGGGTCCTCAGCAATTACTCTTAATACTGATTTGGGGTCAGCACTATATTTAGCCTTATATCTTGCAATAAGAATCTCAATTAAAGCCTTAACCACATCTGATACACCATCCTTATTATAACATCCTGCCCTATTAATATATGAGGGAAAGAAGAAACCAAACTTAGGTTTACCTTGCTTTGGTCTGTCAAATACATTATCTATAGACAATATATTATAACCATCTGGATTATAAAGTAAAGTCTTAGCTGAACTAAAGTCAGACTCACTCTCAGCAGCAGTACCTACAAGGTACATAGTAGCAAAGGTATAGTCACCATCCTCTACAGACTTTCTGGTAATATCATAAAGAGAAAGCAATCCTTTGAAAGAACCCATTTCCTCAAATAAAATCCAACCTCTCTTACCTCTCAACTTCTCACTATCATCCTTTGCAGATACAGCAAGTACTTGATTCAGAGAACCTTTCTCTACACCATATTCATCCTTATAACCCATTTGCCAAGACATCTCATTAGGAGAGTTCTTTAACATAAGATGTGGGAAAGGAGTATTAGCAAAGCTAAAGTTAATTGAAGGCTTGAACTTAGATAGAGTACCATCCTTATCATCTTTCAGATATTCCTTCTGATAAGCTGTAAGTACTGTAATAACCCTCCTATTGGATTCCTCACTCTCTCCAAGTATAAGATTATGGCTCATAATTGCTGCTAAGCTATAAGACTTAGCACAACCTCTCTTTGCTAATTCAATAGCATGTTTACCACCTTCTCTTGCTTGCCATAGGTAGTGGAATCTCCAGTATATACCCTCAAAGAAGAAAGGAAAAGCCTCAGTTCTGATAGCCTTCTTTCTTCCTTCTATCAGCTTATTAACCATCATAGGACAGTAATTCATAAACCAATAGTTAAAGCCTGTAACCCATTCTCCATCTGATTCTCTTACATAACCTTCATAGCATCTTCTCTTTTCTTCATCCCAGTGTCTTCTGAACTCAGAGTTAGGGTTACTGTTAGGTTTTAAGAATGTATAGCACCCATATTTCAAGAAATGCAGAGCTGGTTGTCTGAAATAATCAGCATTCTCAATAATGTGTGGATTAGTAATATCTACTATAATCCTACCCTTTTCATCTCTTGGTAAGTCCCTTGCATAAGGTCTGTTGGGGGATATAAGTCTCTTGACAAACTCTACTGTAGTAAGAGTCTCAAGTAACTGTTCCTGAACCTCCTGAGGAAGGGTATTCATTAGTTCCTCAGTAAGCTCAGTCTGATACTTGTTCATTTCTAAATATTGCATAACTCCTTAAAATCTTGCTTATTAATATACTCCAGAAGAGATTTGGTAATAGAAGTGGTTAGGAGGGAAAGAGCTTTAGTTTCTTCTGCATCAGTAACAATTCTATTAGAGTACTGAGTACCAAATGCAGGTATCTTTTCACTCTTACTTACAAACCATACTTGCATTCTATAAGTCTTCTGTGACTTAACTACAGGGTTAGTATCCACTATTTTATGTAATACAAAGTATCCCTTTCTTCTATTAGGAAAGCCTTCATAATATACATTAAGTCCTTCTATTATATCATTTATTTCCATAACTATTTATAATTAAATGTATATCCTAAATAGGATTTCTTATTTCCTTTACAGCACTCAGTTATATTTCCTACTGATTTTGCATTTATATAACATGCTGCTTCTGTTAGTGACTCAAATTCTTTGGTGATGCTTCCATCAAGAGACTTCATGATAATGCTTCTCCTATTTGAAGCCTTCCTATGAAACCTTAAAATGTAATCTAATCTGTCCTCTATATTATCATCTTCAAATAAAAAGATATAACCTTTCCATTTAGTAGTACCCCCAAATAAAGAAGCACAATAGTATATTCCAGATTCAGACACATTAAACTTTATAGAGGCTTCATGAATTGATTCACAAATACTAATCAACTCCCCATTAAGTGTGTAAACCTTTATAGGTCTTCTCTTTAAACCTCCTACATAATCATTTCCATCAGAAATATTATAAGAGAGATTAAGACTCTTATAATGGGATATAAGACCCTCTTCTATACTAAGAGCTTCTTCTTTTGAGAGGTTGGAATGTAATATATTGTGAGTAAATCCATCCCACTCATACTTTACTATAGCTCTCCAAAAATAAGGATTGGTCTTATATCCAAAACCATTAGCCCATCTGAGTTCTGGTTTTCTCTTAGTAATTCCAACATAAGTAACATTGGTTATCTTATTTACATGGGAGTACACTATAAATTTATTATCCATAAATACCTAATATACAATGGGTTAGAGGTCCTCATATATTGCTTTTTCTTGTGCTCCTCTTACCTTATCATTCTGTGATAATTCCTTAGCAATAGCTCTTTCAGCTTCATCTAAGTCCTTAACCATTGATGGTATAAGTTTAATAATAGCACCTAATTCCTTAGTCTCTTTTATATCAAGTTCAGTTAAGTCCATACTCCTTAACTTCATTCTATACTTATCAACAAGCATTCTTGTATCATCAAGTAATAGCTCAGAAGTGGTCTTAAAACTTGCATATAGTGCTTGAGCTTCTTTCACAGTAGTATCAGGTTCCCAGTTATCTTTCATACCTTCACCCTGCTTAATAGCTTCTTTCCTCTCCTGCTCATCTATTATATACTTGTAATCACTTCTGGAGTCCTCCATAAAGTAACAATATCCAAGCTCTGTAATAGCTCTCTCCTTTGAGAGAGATTTATCTCTATTCCATATCTGTCTGAATGCCTTTAAAGCATAGGCTTCATCAGATATAATCAGATTATAGCCATCTCTTTTAAATAATCTCATACTGCTTAAAACTAAAAAAGCCCAAGCCTTTGATAGGCTCAGGCTTATATTTATACTATAAGTTGTGGTCCTGTAACAATAGTAGGATTTTCTTCAAATTCCTCAATCTCTGCTACAAATTTTACATCTCCATCTTGAATCATCATGTGTTCAACTCCATCAATCTCTATGATGTCAAACTTATATCCTACTACAGGATTATCTTTAATAACACCATCTTGCAATGAGCCGGGTTTATGTTGCATTACTGCATATCTTTTTGGATTGATATATACTATATCTCCTACCTCAATACCCCTCACCATTGGTCCAACAGCTACTACTGTCTGATATTCTTTTACTGAACCAGCTCTGGTACTATCTATAATACCACCAGTAGTCTTTAGGTCAGCAGGATATTTATTTAAAGTGACTACCATGTTATTGAACATGGGCTTCACCTTCTTTATTGTTGTAATCATCTTTTAGCTTATTTAAATATTTTAATCTTTTCTTGATTCCTATAAACCTATCATAGGTACAGGATAATTTACCTAATGATGGGACATTGAAATTGGTTCTCAACTTATCAAACTCCTCTTTGCTTAGGTCTTCCTTTAGAGGCAAGGCTTTGATGTTATTTCTAATAAAAGTCCAAAAGGACTCATAGGCTTCCTTCACCACTTGTGGTGGTAATCCAAGTTCTATGGATACCTGTTTTATTGCTTCTGAGTATATCATGAGAAATCAAATAATAACATCATCTTGAATGAACCATTCTCTTCATCTACTGATGGAATGTATCTTGGGTTTATTTTCCCATCAATGATGACCTTATTCTTTCTTAACTTGCCCATGATGACCTGAAAGTGAGGAAGAGATATATCACACTCTTCCCTTACTTTCTTCTTAGTATCTTCGCTCATAGTAACCTTATCAAGTATCTCATTATCCTTTATAACCTTACTAAGCTCATATCTTTGCTTCACAAAGGATGTTATGACATCCATCTCTCTTTCAGTGAGATTATGGAATGGGGTGAGAAACTCGAACCAATATCTAAAGAACTTACCATCTACCTTGCAAGGAATCCTAACTATTGAATCCACTTGCTTAGCCATAGTTTATTCTCCTTCCTTTACTTCTTCCTCAGGTTCTTGTTCAGGCTGAGTCATTAGTACTTCAAATTCTGCACCACACTTATGCTTGAACTCTTCTGAGATATAAGGTGTAGTAGAAGTAATTACTGTCCATAGCCACTTCAATCTTTCATAGAAGTTAGCAAGATTAGTTTCTTGTAAAGCCTGATTCAACTTCTGATTCTGCATATATAACTGTCTACTTTGTTCAGACAACTGATGTGCAGTATTCTCCAGTTCTTCATAACTAAGTTTTCTCACTTCTGGAGCAGCCTTGCCACCCTTTACAACTTTCATTTTATTCTTCTCTTCCATCTTTATTTTTCTGTTAGATAATTTCCACCATACTTTTGTCCATACATTTTCTCCCATTCATGTATGTGTGCCTCACCAGTTTCAGTTCCACCACATTTGTCACAGTAATCTATGCCATCTGAGTTTCTTATTGCTAATGATAGACAATGCTTACAATATACAACAGGTATATTATTATATTCTTCCTTGGGAGTCTCAAGCTCAACTGGCTTGGTTTCTATACTTAAGTTCTCCATAAATCTTCTCTTTAGTAATCTGTAACTCCCTACCACAGGTCCTCTTTCTATTATTGAAAGGTCTCTTTGGGACTTCTTCTCCCCAAGATACTACATGACCCCTTCTGATAGCTCTCCTAATACTCTTGTATTTACCAACAGCACTATAAATAGCAAGATGTAACATCATCTTAGATTCATTGTACTGAGGTTCTTTTGTCTTCTTCTCTTCCATAATGCCAGTTGTTTTTACTCATAAAATACTAAGTAAATCTGCCCTCCTAAAGGAAACATACTTACTATATCTTCTCTTCTAATTTCAAGCTCTTGAGCTTGCTTGATTACTTCTCTAACTGTAGAGCCTATAATACAAGTGATTAATGTCTTCTCCTTTTCCATATCATTCACTTTAATTTAGTTGAGGGGGTAAGAATCGAACTTACAAAGGCTGGCTTATGAGACCAACTGGGATACCAATCCTCCCCACAATATTAGAGCAGGTAAAGAGAATCGAACTCTCATCCTGAGCTTGGAAGTCTATTGTACTAACCTTTATACTATACCTGCATTTGAGAAGATTTGCTATTGGTACTTCTCTTTTCCAGTCTCTGCTTATCTGGACCCCCTTATCACCTACACCATAAAGGTATTCATAGTAGCATAAGGTGTTACTCTCTCACTGTATGAATGACAGCTTTTAGTAACTTGTTGAGCTTCCTAAGTGAATCGAACACTTATCTCTTGGTTACAAGGCAAGAATAATAACCATTATACTAAGGAAGCATTGTACCCCTGACAGGAGTTGAACCTGCATGGGCAAGCCCGAAGGATTTTAAGTCCTTTGTGTCTAACCTAATTTCACCACAGGGGCATCTTTAATCTCCCATATAACCCTTCTTACATAGATTGAATAAGTACTTCAACTTGTGTAACTGAGTAATAAAGGCTTCACATTCACTCCTAACTCCTGCATAATCAGATGTTTGAGGTAACTTAGAATAGAATGTATCTGTTCTACTTATCAAGTTATCTATTGCTTCGTGAGGGCAAGTGAAATCAAAGTTAGTTCCTTTAAGGAAGTTAGGCTCAAATTGACCTTCAATACCTTGAACTTCTTCTGCAAGAATGTCCTGATAATCTGATATTTCATCTATCAATTCATCAATTCTTACATGAATTGAATTACTATATGCTGACCAGTGAAGGTTCTTAAACTTAGTCTTAAACCCTTCAAGTACACAAAGAAACTCTCTAAATTGATTTCCTTCATGTGAAACAGTTTCATGTTCAAAACCTTCTAACAGATTATCTCCAAATGTATCTATCATATTGTTTTAATTTGATGTTACAAAGATATGTATTATAATTTATATATGCAAGCAAATCTGCATATTTTTTTTTTGTACCCCCTAAGAGACTCGAACTCTTACACTACTATTACTTCGCACTGGAGCCTAAATCCAGAGTGTCTACCAAATTCCACCAAAGGGGCATTAAGCTGTGGAAACTAATAGAGTTGAACCATTATCTAAGGATTTTCAGTCCCCCGCATAGACCACCTTTGCTAAGTTTCCATTAATAAGTGGGAGTAGTAAGAGTCGAACTTACTGAGTTTCTTATGTGCAGGTTTTACAGACCTGTGCCCTTCCACCATCAGAGCAGTACTCCCTTATAAATAAACTCTATATCCTTCTAAAGTAGTATTAAGATTAATACAAGTATTAGAGTGTATATCTTCTTTAGGTATTAAGTATGTTGTTCCTTCATCTGTTAGGACAAATAATAAATCACTTCCATTCTCATTAAAGTTCTTTATAGTTTGACCACTTCTATTTCCACCACAGGTCTTTAAGGATACTTGATATACTCCATCTCTAATCTTAAATTTGGTAGTCTTTACTTGTACCCTAAGTAATTTGCCCTCTCTATCTATGATTAAATCATAATCCTGAGAGTCTATTATTGGGATGTTTACAGTATAACCCATTTTAGAAAAATAAGCTATTGCATAGCACATTCCAATGTCTCCTTGTTTCTTACTATTTATTGCATTTTCAAACATACCCATTATATTTGTTCCCCCATGAGGAATTGAACCCCACCTCATAGATTAAAAGTCTATTGCCTACACCTGTCTGCTATAGGGGAATATGTACCTCCACTAAGAATCGAACTAATGACCTTTTCCTTGTAAGGGAACTATTCTAAACCACTGAACTAAGGAGCAGTGTAGGGCACTTAAGGTGTGCCCAATACCTGTAAAAAAAAAAACAAACATTATGAAAACATGAAACAGTGGATACATGTGGGACTTGAACCCCAACTTCACAGTGCAAATGTGATGTGTTAGCCAATTACACTACATGACCCATTTGTAGAGTAGAGAAGACTCGAACTTCCAATTTCTGCATCCCAAATGCAGGGGGTTGACCAATTACCCAACTACTCTATATTGCGGAGGATATAGGATTTGAACCTATACATCCTTTTAGACTACTCACTGTTTAGCAAACAGTTCCCTTACCATTAGGGTTAATCCTCCAGCTTCAAATAAAGTCCACAATGACAAGTATCATGTTCTCTATAATCAGAACATGGACATTTCTTATCCTCTCCTGTATTATGACAGGGACACTCACCATTATTAATCTCACATCTTTTCAAGATAGCATTCACTATCTTATCATTAGGGTTGAGACACCAACCTTGTTTTCTAAATATCTGTACCATAATGCGGAGAAATGAGGTCCCGACCCCCAGTCAAATAAATGACCACTTTGTTTTCAAGACAAGTCCCAGTCCCACTGAGTTATCTCTCCATTTGCCTACTCAACTCTTTGAGATAGGACTTAGTTCAGGGCAGTCTATGAGGGAATTGAACCCTATCCACCTTCTTGACAGGAAGGTATGCAAAACCATTACACTTCATAGACTAATTAAACCTTTTTCTATCATTATATGATGGTTAGGACATAACCATACTAAGTTATCTAAAGAATTTATCTCTTCCACAGTAGAAGAAGGAGAAAATTGTAATATACCCTTTACATGATGAACCTCTAATATTTCATCAAATTCATGATTATGACAATAACTACAAACCTTTTAATGCTTCTTCTCTATTCATACAACTGCCATTTTGTAATGGGTAGGGGATTTGAACCCCTCTCTGCAAGGTTGAAAACCTTGTGTACTAACCACTATACTAACCCACCATTTTGACTACCCTATCTTCACAGACCAGATAGTCCACTCTTTAAAAATCATGAAACAAAAAAAAAAATCCACCTTCAAAAGTACCCAATTAAGGACTCGAACCTTATCTAAAACTTTAGAAGAGTCTTGTGCTTCCATTACACCAACAGGGCATTTATTGTTGTTCCAGCAGGAATTGAACCTACATTACTTGAGCCAAAATCAGGTGTAATAACCATTATACTATGGAACAATGTTCTTATCTTCTAATCATGATGCAAAGATAAGTCAAATATTTGAGATATGCAAATCTTTCACTAATTATTTTCAAGATAGTACGAAAATACTCCAGAAGTGAATTAAGATAATGGGGTTGAATCTTAATTCAAGATTCAATACCCATCAACTTATTAGCCCATTTTTCAGTATAAAAATGATAATAATTGTATTTTCCATTCTTCCAACAACATCCAATATAATTATTAAGCCAGGCATGTAGTATAGAGGGAATACCAATAACTAATAAATATAAAGGACCAAGTATCTTACTCTGTTTTACATGACCACATTCATGTTTTATAACTGCTTCCTTGTCAGTGTAATCTTGATTAATAAACACATATTTTCCAAGAGTTACACCACCCTTAGCTCTTTGTAAATATACTTTAGCACCTACACTTCTTGAGTCATCATTCTCTATAACACATATTCTATTATCTTTAGATATAGACCTATAGATTATACCACACAAATTCTGTGGTAACTGCCACAGCCAAAGCAAACTACTTTTTAGTTTATTCATACCTTATATCTCTTTACATCCAACATTCTTGAGCTAACTCCTTGTGCATAGTATCTCCTGTCATTACTATTAACTGACACACAGATAGCACCTTCACACTTGACAATGTTTACATTCTTTATAACTTCTTCAATAACTCTTTTCATATATTTGTTTGTTTTTTAAAGTGTATAACAATCCCTTGAGCAGATTGGTTCTCTGCCAGAGTAAAGTTTCCAGTACCCCTACCATGATACTTCATTACAGGCGGTTAATCCCCAAGAGCACTTTACCCTCAACCTTTTCTCATATACATAGGTGTGCTACTGTAACTTATAATCAAGGCATTTTTTAGCAGGATTTTCACCTCATCCACAGGCATACCAGCCTTTATATAAGCTCCCTATTTATGGGAGAAGTGGATTACTACCCTGTCAGCTCCAAAGCCTGAACTTCTGCAAGGGACTTCTTTGGAGGAGAAATTAGATGTATAGTTCTAATTCTGGTGCAAACATACAAAAAATAAATGACATATCCAAATCTAAGACTATTATTTATGAAAGTTTAACTATTGACTATATAATATGCTGTTCTTTTAAGGCTTTTAAACATCTTGCAGTCCATTCTACTAATGGTTCATCATTATCACAACTCATATATTGTCCAGTTTGGAATATAGAATGTACTATTTCATGTAGGACAGTAAGTTCAATTTCATCCTTTGAAAGTTTACTACCATCAGGCTTCTTTGTGCTAATAGTTATTACCCTTGAGGGACTCTCTGTTTCTCCAAATAACCACCTATCATTTTCATCAACTACTTCATCTACAAACTGTATTCTCCAAGTACTCCCAAATAAATTATAACTCTTCTCTTTCATACTTTTAATTTTTGGTCAAAGATAAGTATATAATAGATACTATCCAAATAATTTAATTTTTTTTTTTATTTTTTTTTTTTTTT
>OGQI01000062.1_pt1 | contig 81150 bp, 71 predicted proteins | sample 1553171 | NCBI WGS metagenome assembly OGQI01 (sample SAMEA2579988, study PRJEB22360) | human gut metagenome | biome: human gut; feature: human-associated habitat; material: faeces | place: Denmark | collected 2008/2010
TACCGCTTAAAGATCTTCTGGATGTAACACAGGGCAAGCTTGCTCCGATCACCATGGAGTAAGCGCATATAAAACAGATAAAAAAACTCCCCTAACTGCCTGTAAAGGCGGAAGCAGGGGAGTTTTTTTATTACAGAAGCATGGGATTTAGTTATCCTGTGCGTCCTCTTCGTTAACCTGGAATACGTGACGCTTCTTGGCCATTTCGTCGCTGGCAAGATACTCGTCGTAAGTGGTGATCTTGTCTACCAGCTTGCCGTTAGGAAGGATCTCCATGATGCGGTTTGCAGTTGTCTGTACAAACTGGTGATCGTGTGAGGTGAAAAGGATCACTCCCGGGAATTTGATCAGTCCGTTGTTCAGTGCTGTGATAGACTCCATATCCAGATGGTTGGTTGGCTCATCCAGGATCAGGATATTGGCACCGGAGATCATCATCTTGGAAAGAAGACAGCGAACCTTTTCACCACCGGAAAGAACACGGACACGTTTTACACCATCCTCACCAGGGAAAAGCATACGGCCAAGGAATCCACGTACATAAGTGGCATCTTTTTCTTCCGAATACTGTGTCAGCCAGTCTACGATGCTGTAATCGTTGTCGAATTCACTCCCGCTGTCGAGTGGGAAGTAAGCCTGAGTTGTAGTGATTCCCCATTTATAAGTACCTTCGTCCGGTTCCATCTCTCCTGCAAGGATCTGGAAGAGCGTTGTCTTGGCAAGCTCATTGCTTCCGACGAATGCAACCTTGTCATCGTGGTTCAGAGTAAAGGAAATGTTATCCAGAACCTTTTCGCCGTCAATTGTTTTGCTTAATCCTTCTACCGTCAGTACTTCGTTACCAATCTCGCGGTTCGGACGGAAGTCGATGTAAGGATATTTACGGCTGGATGGCTGGATGTCATCAAGCTGAATCTTCTCCAGGGCACGTTTTCTGGAAGTAGCCTGTTTAGACTTTGAAGCATTGGCACTGAAACGTGAGATGAATTCCTGTAACTCTTTGATCTTTTCTTCTTTTTTCTTATTGGCTTCTTTCATCTGACGGATCAGAAGCTGGCTTGACTCATACCAGAAGTCATAGTTACCGGCATAGAGCTTGATCTTACCATAATCGATATCGGCGATCTGTGTGCAGACCTTATTCAGGAAGTAACGGTCATGGGATACAACGATGACGGTATTGTCAAAGTTGATCAAGAATTCTTCCAACCATGCGATCGCATCGAGGTCTAAGTGGTTAGTAGGCTCGTCGAGGAGCAGAATGTCCGGATTACCGAACAGTGCCTGTGCAAGCAGGACCTTAACCTTCTCCGGACCATTTAAGTTCTTCATCATTTCATAATGCATTTCAACCGGAATTCCAAGACCATTTAATAATGTGGCAGCATCAGATTCCGCTTCCCATCCGTTCATGGCTGCGAATTCACCTTCCAGTTCGCTGGCTTTCATACCGTCTTCATCGGTGAAATCTTCTTTTGCATAGATGGCTTCTTTTTCTTTCATGATCTCATACAGTCTTGCATTTCCCATCATAACGGTATCCAGAACCGGATATTCGTCGTATTTGAAATGATCCTGCTGCAGGAAAGAAAGACGTTCACCCGGTGTGATGATGACCTCTCCGTTCGTCGGCTCAAGCTGTCCGGACAGAATCTTAAGAAATGTAGATTTACCCGCACCGTTTGCTCCGATCAGACCGTAGCAGTTTCCTTCTGTAAATTTAATATTAACATCTTCGAACAGGGCTTTTTTACCAACCCGTAATGTTACATTACTTGTACTAATCATATTGGTTTGTATTCTCCTTGTCGTTTGAATCTTCGTTGATAGTGACTGCGCCCGGATTTGCAGACGCTGACTAGCATATAGTACCAGAGATAAAGGAAAATAGCAAGGGAAGTTCCTCTTTTCCTTCTATGAAAAAGGGTATATAATGATAGCAGTATCATGCGCAGAGCTGTCGGTGGCAGGTTCTGTAGATAAACGATAAAAATGCGCAGACAAATTTACGAAGATTATAAAGCTAAAGAGAGGTAAGGCTTATGGTAAAAGCAACATTAGTACTGGAAGGCGGGGCAAACCGCGGAGTATTTACATCTGGAGTTCTTGATTATCTGATGGAAAAGGACATGTATATGTCCAATGTGATCGGTGTATCGGCAGGTGCGTGTAATGCGGTTGATTATGTGTCGAAACAGGCTGGGCGGAGCCGGGAATGTGTGATCCATCGTGAGAAAGAATACGATTATGTATATGGTTTAAAGAAGACCCTGAAAGAAAAAGCCCTGATGGATATGGATATGCTGTTCGATAAATTTCCGAACGAAATTTATCCATTTGATTTTGAGACTTATTTTGCATCTGAGATGGAATGTGAGCTGGTGGTTACGAACTGTATCACGGGAGATGCGGAATATCTGTCGGAAGATAAAGATCCGGAACGCCTGATGAAGATCTGCCGTGCATCGAGCAGTATGCCGCTTGCGGCACCGATTGCAAATGTAGACGGAATCCCGTATATGGACGGCGGCCTTGCTGATTCCATTCCAATCGAATATGCACTGGAAAAAGGAAATGACAAGATTGTTGTAGTATTGACGAGAAATCCGGGCTACCGCAAGAAGAGAGCGGTAAAAGCAACGGAACAGCTTTATAAAAGAGCTTATAAGAAATATCCGAATCTGGTACGTACGATCATGACAAGAAATGCTGTATACAACAAGCAGATGAAACTGATCGAAAAGCTGGAAGAAGAAGGAAAGATATTCGTGATCCGTCCGCTGATCCCGACTGTGTCCCGTATGGAAAAGGATTATGACAAGTTGCAGCATTTCTATATGCATGGAAACAGACTGATGAAGAAAGAATATCAGGGACTGCTGGAGTATCTGAACGAATAAATATAAAAGCAGATTATAATGTTTATGGAAATAAACAGAGTAAGAAAAATAAAAACAGGATGAGACAGAGAATGGAACCAAGAACATTACTAGATTTTATGGGCGTGGCAGAACGCCTGAAATGTAATATGCGCCATTCCAGAACGGCAGAGAACAGACGGGAAAGTGTAGCAGAACATACCTACCGTCTGTGCGTGTTTACATGGCTGGTAAAAGAAGAATTCCCGGATTGTGATATGGATAAGGTGATGAGGATGAGCCTGTTCCATGATCTGGGAGAAGCAGTGACCGGAGATATTCCGGCATTTGTGAAGACAGATTCTGACCGGGAAGTAGAAGAAAGTGCAATCAGCAATGTGACAGCGATGCTCCCGGAAAGGGAACGAAAAGAACTAGATGCGCTGTTTGATGAACTGGAAAAAGCAGAGACGATGGAAGCAAAAATCGTACATGCACTGGATAAGATGGAAGCATTGATCCAACATAATGAGGCAGATATTGCAACGTGGCTTCCGCTAGAATATGATCTTCAGATGACTTATGGAGAAAAAGAATGTAAGGCGGATCCGTATCTTGCGAAGCTGCGTGAAGTGATCCGACAGATATCGGCAGATAAGATTGCCTCAGAGGGAGAAGAAAGGGGACAGTCTTACTATATAAGAAAAGGTGTGGAGAATATGCATCTGGAAGAAGTGGCAGCACTTCTGCACAGTACGGACTGGGCAAAAGACAGAACGGAAGAGCTGATCAGAAAAAGTATGGAGAATGCCTGTCCGTATGGATTATTTCTGAGTGACTGCATCAGTGAAGGCGGAAAAGACAGGCAGATCGGATTTGCGAGAGTTCTGACGGATGGTGTGACGACATTTTACCTGATGGATCTGGTCATAGAAGAAGCGTATCGCGGGCAGGGGTTTGGAACAATCATGATGAATCAGATCATGAAGGAAAACGGGCATCTGTATGGTATGCTTCATACACAAACTGCAAAAGCATTTTATGAAAGATATGGGTTCCGGGAAATAGGAAATACAAAGAAAACAGAAGAAATATATATGGAAAAACCGTGTGGCTAAAAATAGCTACACGGTTTTTTGTTCAAAAGGAAAAGGCTAAAGTATTCAGGATTTTCTGATATCTATAGATCTTCCAGGTTAATATCGCGGGGCGTTTCCATATGTTTCAATGTAATCTCATAGATGTGGGAAGTATCGCCATTCTTCATACAATCCAAAATTGCCATATGTTCTTCGTAAGTCTGTTCCATACGGCCTTTATGTGCAAGGGAGAGTTCAGCCAGCCGTTTCATGCGGTACATGAACATGGCGAATACATTTGAAAACTGTTCATTTTCCAGATAATCTATGATTTTTGTGTGAAACTGAAAATCATATTCGGAAAATTCTTTGATAGAATGTGTAGTTTCCATAATATCGTTCATGCACTCCATGATCCAGTCTAGCTCTTTAAAAAGCTTTTTCGCTTTGCGGGTAGAAGAAGCTTTACTGATCTGAACGGTGCAGTATGTTTCCAGTGCAGAACGTACCTGAAATGTTTCATTTACATCCTTTCGGTTCATCTGATGCAGCATAAATCCTTTGCTGGGAATAATATCAATATAACCTTCCTGTGCAAGTCTGTGCACGGCATCTCTTAGCGGGGTGCGCGAAATTCCAAGTTCTTTTGATAATTTTGTCTCGGAATAGACTTCCTGATAGGAAAAATGATTCTCCATGATCAATTTCTGGAGATAATTATAAGCTTGTTCATTGAGTGGTGTCATAGTAACTCCTTATATTTCACGATAATTATTTATTTAACAAAATTCATGCGTTTTTCGCTATAAATATCATACAATACGGGCTGAAATCGGTCAAGTGAAAAGGAAAACAAGGGTGAAAAAAAGTTGTCTATAATGTTAAGAAAATAACGAAAGAAAAGCGATGTATATGTTAAAAATAGACAAAAATAGAGACGGAAAACTGGTGAAATAAGAGAAAGAAAAATAACGTCTTGACCGGTATACCGGTATGTAGTAAAGTGTAGTCAGAAACAAAAAAGAACGACATATTTCACTGATCCGAACGGAAATGAACAAGTGTAAACTATGTTGTGAAAGTAAACGATCATGTGGAGTGAAAAAGAGAAAGGATGTATGAAAATGAAAGTAGGATTTATTGGACTTGGTATCATGGGAAGACCGATGGCAAAGAACTTATTGAATGCAGGTGTAGAGCTGCTGGTATCTGATTTAAATAAAGAAGCAGTTGCAGATGTTGTAGCAGCAGGAGCAAAAGAAGCAACATACGCAGAGATTGGTGAGCAGTGTGGAAGAATTATCATTATGGTTCCAAGCGGAGCAATTTCCAAATCTATCTTATTTGATGAAGACGGTGTTGCATCTACCATCAAAGAAGGAACCGTTGTATGTGATATGAGTTCTGTAACACCGGTAGAATCAAAGGAATGCTACGAAGGACTGAAAGATAAAGGTGTAGGATTCGTAGATGCACCGGTATCCGGAGGAGAGCCTGGAGCTGTTGCAGGAACACTTGCAATCATGGCCGGAGGAGATCAGGAAGACTTCGATGCAATGAAAGAGTATTTTGACATTCTTGGATCTTCTGCGTTACTGATCGGTGGAAGCGGAAGCGGAAGTGTTACAAAGCTTGCAAACCAGGTAATCGTTAATAACACAATTGCAGTGGTATCTGAAGCATTTGTACTTGCTACAAAAGCAGGAGCAGATCCGGAAAAAGTATATCATGCGATCCGCGGAGGACTTGCAGGAAGTGCAGTACTTGATGCCAAGATCCCGATGATCATCGAGCGTAACTTCAAACCAGGCGGACCGATCAGAATCAACCATAAAGATATCAAGAACGTAGTAAATACAGCACATTCGATTGATGTACCGATTCCATATACAGCACAGCTTTATGAAATCCTTCAGACACTGAAGATCCACGGACATATGAATGATGATCATGGCGGAATTGTTCAGTATTTCGAAAAACTTGCTGACGTAGAAGTAAAAAAGACGGAAGAGTAAAGGAGAATGGACATGGCATTGAATGCAGAAGTATTAACTTCATATAAGAAGATTGACGAAGCTTATATCGATGAACTGTTAAAGAAAGAAATTGAAAAGAATAATAAAAAGATCGTTGTCTTAGACGATGACCCGACAGGAGTTCAGACGGTACATGACATTTCCGTATACACAAACTGGGAAAAAGATACAATCCGTCAGGGATTTGATGAGGAGAATAACTTATTCTATGTTCTGACCAACTCCAGAGGATTTACAGCGGAACAGACAACCAAGGCACACAATGAGATCGCTGCAGTGGTTGACGAAGTCGCAAAAGAGACCGGAAAAGAATACATATTCATCAGCAGAAGTGATTCTACTCTTCGTGGACATTATCCACTGGAGACAGAGCTTCTGAAGAAGAACTATGAAGCCAATACAGGAAAGACGATCGACGGTGAGATCCTCTGCCCATTCTTCAAAGAAGGCGGAAGATATACGATTGATAATGTACATTATGTAAAATACGGTGAAGAGTTGATTCCTGCGAATGAGACAGAGTTTGCCAAAGATAAGACATTTGGCTACAGTGCAGCGACAATGCCGGAGTATGTAGAAGAGAAGACAAAAGGGGCATACAAAGCTTCCGATGTTACCTGCATTTCACTGGAAGATATCCACGATATGAACATCGACAAGATCGAAGAAGCGCTGATGGAAGTGAAAGACTTCAATAAGATCATTGTAAATGCTGTGGATTATGCAGATGTAAAAGTATTCTGTGTGGCATTGTACAGAGCAATGGCAAAGGGAAAAGTATTCATGTTCCGTACGGCGGCAGCTATCGTAAAGGTTATGGGCGGAGTAACCGATCAGCCGCTTCTTAGCAGAGAACAGATGGTGGTAAAAGAGACAGACAACGGAGGAATCATCGTTGTAGGTTCTCATACAGATAAGACTACAAAACAGGTGGAAGAACTGAAGAAACTGACAGACATTGAATTCATCGAACTGGATGCAACACTTGTAAAAGATGACGAAGCATTTGAAAAAGAAGTAAAGAGATGTCTGGATCTGGAAGAGACTTGCATTAAGGCCGGAAAGACAGTCTGCTGTTATACAACAAGAGCACTGATTACTGCTGATACAGGTGATAAAGAGGATGAGTTAAGATTATCTGTAAAGATCTCCGATGCAGTACAGTCACTGGTTGGACGTTTAAGTGTAACACCAAGCTTTGTAATCGCAAAAGGCGGAATTACATCCAGTGATGTAGGAACAAAAGCTCTGGCAGTAAAGAAAGCGAATGTTCTTGGTCAGATCAAGCCTGGAATCCCGGTATGGCAGACAGGAGAAGAAAGTAAATTCCCTCTGACACCATACGTTATCTTTCCTGGAAACGTAGGTGAGGTCACAACATTAAGAGAAGCTGTGGAAGTGCTGACAGCAAAATAAATAACAAAACATGTCAAAAACAGACAAGACGAAATAGACAAAACGCAAAAAAAGGAATTGAGGCAGAGGAAAAGAACTCTGCCTCAGTAAAAAAGAGAGAACATAGGAGGTCTGTATTATGGTAAACGGACTTAGTGGGGAAAGGATGTTGATAGGTCTGGTGATAGGTATCGCAGTCCTGATATTCCTTGTGTTAAAGACAAAAATCCAGGCATTTCTTGCCTTGATCATCAGTACAGTTGTAGTTGGCGTGATTGGCGGCATGCCACTTACAAACATTACAATCGAAGTAGACGGTGTTGAGAAGACATTTGGTATTGTAAATTCGATCACTTCCGGGTTTGGCGGAACCTTAGGAAGTATCGGAATCATTATCGGATTTGGTGTTATGATGGGCCAGATCTTTGAAGTAACAGGTGCAGCCAAGAGAATGGCACATACATTCTTAAAACTGTTCGGTAAGAAGAGAGAAGAGGAAGCTCTTGCACTGACAGGATTCCTGGTATCTATCCCGATCTTCTGTGATTCCGGATTCGTTGTACTGGCACCGATCGCAAAGGCAATCTCCAAAGCAACGAAGAAATCCGTGATCGGACTTGGAACAGCCCTGGCAGCAGGACTTGTAATCACCCACTCCTTAGTACCACCGACACCGGGACCGTTAGGTGTCTGCGGAATCTTCGGAGTAGACGTAGGAAAATTCATCTTACTGACACTGGTACTTGCACTTCCGATGGCAATTGCATGTATCGCATACTCAAGATTATTCCTTTCTAAGAAATATTACAGAATCCCGAACGACGAAGGCGAGATCGTAGAGATGCCTTATCAGGAGCCTAACTACGAGGCAGCATTTGCAATGGATATGACAGGAGTTCCGGGAGCACTGGAATCCTTCATGCCGCTGATCATCCCGATCATCCTGATCCTGATCAACACAGTAGCAACAGCAATGGGCAAGACAGAAGGATTCATGAATATCCTTGTATTCCTTGGACAGCCGATCGTAGCAGTCGGACTCGGACTGATTGTGGCAATCCTGACACTGGGAAGAAGCCTTGACAGACATGAAGCCCTTGCAGAGATGGAAAAAGGAATGGCATCAGCCGGAATCATCATGTTAGTAACAGGTGGCGGCGGAGCGCTCGGCCAGATCATCAAAGACTCCGGACTTGGAACATTTATGGCAGAAGGGCTTGCAAAAACAGCAATCCCGATCATTATCCTGCCGCTTCTGATCGCGACAGCAATGAGATTCATTCAGGGATCAGGAACTGTAGCAATGACGACAGCAGCAAGTATCACAGCACCGATCATCGCAGCATCAGGCGTAAGCCCGATCCTTGGAGCAGTGGCATGCTGCGTAGGATCTTTATTCTTCGGATACTTCAACGACAGTTATTTCTGGGTAGTAAACAGAACCTTAGGTGTCAGCGAGGCGAAAGATCAGTTAACGATCTGGTCTGTAACATCAACGGTAGCATGGGCTGTCGGTGTAGTTGAAGTGTTGATACTTAATATATTTATGTAAAGAATATCAGAAATTCTTGTATACTTTGATATACAAAAATGAGTTGGCCGGAAAGTGTGGAATGAGTAGTGCCCCATAATTTCCGACCAGCTTTTTTATATCAAAGTATGTAAGAAAATGTATTGGTGGCTAGCCAAATAAAAATAAACAAAAATAAACATGATATATTGTGAAAACAAAAAGATTGATAAAAAATAGATTATATTGACATAAATAAACATTAGAGATAAAATATAAACATAAACGAACAGTATAAAATGTTTGAAAATGTGAAAAAAAGGAGAATGATTATGCCGCAGTGTGTTGTAATCGCAGATGACCTGACAGGGGCCAATGCAACAGGAGTATTACTGAAAAAGATGAATTATAAAGCATACACAGTTATGAACACAGAACGGATCGAACTGTCTACTTTGTCGGACTGTGACTGTGTATTATACCCGACAGACAGCAGAGGAGTAGATGCAAAAATCGCATATAACCGGGTATACAATGTCTGCAATCTGCTTAAGGATGACGATGTCAAAGTATATGCCAACCGGATTGACAGTACACTTCGCGGAAATCTCGGAAGTGAGACCGATGCGATGCTGGACAGCCTGGGAGAGGATTATATAGCAATTGTGGCACCGTGTTTTCCGGCTTCGGGAAGAATTATCTGTGGCGGATATATGCTGGTGGACGGACTGCCGTTACATAAGACGAATATTGCAGTTGATCCGAAGACACCGGTGAAGATATCAGAAGTAGGAGAACTTTTTAAGCAGCAGAGTAAATATCAGGTATCCACGATCTATATGAAAGATCTGATGCATGGAAAGCATTATCTTGCTGATCTGATGAAAAAATGTGTGGAGGAAGGAAGCCGGATCATCACTTTAGACTGTATTACACAGGAAGATCTAGACTTGATCGCCGATGCAGTGATCACCAGCGGATTAAAAGTGATTGCCGTAGATCCGGGAGTATTTACCGCAACGTTATCCAGAAAGCTGATCACGCCGAATAAGAAAAAACAGAAGACCAAGATCCTTGCAGTGGTAGGAAGCGTGAATGCCAATACCACGGCCCAGATGGAAGAATTGTGGCTTTCACAGAGAACGCATAATGAATTCGTTCATACAAGAGAACTTCTGGAAGGTGAAAAACGCAGAGAACTGGAGATCAGAAGGGTGGTCAATTCCATTCTGGGTGAATGCGACAGGAATAATATATCAACCGTAACCGGAGACGGAATCTATCCGGAGAACAGAATTGATTTTACACCGTATATGGAGCGATATCAGTGTTCACTGGATGAAGTGACAGAAATGATCAATAGTGGATTTGCGGAGATCACGTATCGTATCTTCAAGGCAGAAGATACATTCAAAGGACTGTATACAAGTGGCGGGGATATCACAGTTGCTGTCTGTAAAAAGTTCGATACCGCAGGCTTAAGTCTGTTGGATGAAGTACTTCCACTTGCAGCTTACGGACAATTCTTAAAAGGAGAGTTTGAAGGTGTACATATCATTACCAAGGGTGGAAGTCAGGGAAATAAAGATGCGATCAATAAGTGTATTACTTATTTGAAAGAAAAATTATATATCTAAGAAAGGGTGAGAGAAATGAAGAAACCAGTTATTGCAATTCCAATCGGAGATCCTGCGGGAGTAGGACCGGAGATTGTAGCAAAATCCATTGCATCCGATGAGGTGTTCCAGATTGCGGTGTGTGTCATCGTCGGAGATCGGAAGATCGTAGAAAAAGCAATCGAGATCACAGGAGAGAATTTGAAGATCAATGAGATCAAAGAGCCGGAAGAGGCAGTCGATGAAAAAGGAGTCCTGAACCTGATCAATCTTGACAACGTGGATATGGATACATTTGCCTATGGAAAAGTCAGCGCTATGTGCGGAAAAGCAGCGTATGAATACATTGCAAAGAGTATTGAACTGGCAAATGCGGGAAAGGTCGATGCAGTGGCTACTACTCCGATCAACAAAGAATCCCTTCATGCGGCAGAAGTTCCGTATATCGGACATACAGAGATCTTTGGAGCACTGACACATACAGAAGATCCGTTGACAATGTTCGAGACGAATGGAATGAGAGTATTCTTCCTGACACGTCATGTATCGTTAAGGCAGATGCTGGATATGATCAAAAAAGACAGGATCATTGATTATGTAAAACGCTGTACTAAGGCATTGGAAAGACTCGGTGTGAAAGAAGGAACTATGGCAATTGCAGGGTTAAATCCACACAGCGGAGAACATGGACTCTTTGGCTGGGAAGAAGTCGAAGAGATCATGCCGGCAATCGAAGAACTGAAAGCGGAAGGTTATGATGTGGCAGGTCCGATCGGGGCGGATTCAGTATTCCATCAGGCAGCGCAGGGAAAATATACCAGTGTATTATCGCTGTATCACGATCAGGGACATATCGCAACCAAGACACTGGACTTCGAAAAGACGATCGCAATCACAAATGGTATGCCGATCCTTCGTACATCGGTAGATCACGGAACTGCATTTGACATCGCAGGAAAAGGAATCGTAAGTGCGGTCAGCATGATCGAAGCAATCAGACTTGCAGCAAAATATGCACCGAATTTCACGGGAAAACATGAAAAATAAAATTAAGAAATAAAACGAAAAGGAATTGCGGCAGGTAAATAACTGCCGTAATAAAAAGAGAGAACATAGGAGGTCTGCATTATGGTAAACGGACTTAGTGGGGAAAGGATGTTGATTGGTCTGGCGGTAGGTATCGCAGTCCTGATATTCCTTGTGTTAAAGACAAAAATCCAGGCATTTCTTGCCTTGATCATCAGTACAGTTGTAGTTGGCGTGATTGGCGGCATGCCACTTACAAACATTACAATCGAAGTAGACGGTGTTGAGAAGACATTTGGTATTGTAAATTCGATCACTTCCGGGTTTGGCGGAACCTTAGGAAGTATCGGAATCATTATCGGATTTGGTGTTATGATGGGCCAGATCTTTGAAGTAACAGGTGCAGCCAAGAGAATGGCACATACATTCTTAAAACTGTTCGGTAAGAAGAGAGAAGAGGAAGCTCTTGCACTGACAGGATTCCTGGTATCTATCCCGATCTTCTGTGATTCCGGATTCGTTGTACTGGCACCGATCGCAAAGGCAATCTCCAAAGCAACGAAGAAATCCGTGATCGGACTTGGAACAGCCCTGGCAGCAGGACTTGTAATCACCCACTCCTTAGTACCACCGACACCGGGACCGTTAGGTGTCTGCGGAATCTTCGGAGTAGACGTAGGAAAATTCATCTTACTGACACTGGTACTTGCACTTCCGATGGCAATTGCATGTATCGCATACTCAAGATTATTCCTTTCTAAGAAATATTACAGAATCCCGAACGACGAAGGCGAGATCGTAGAGATGCCTTATCAGGAGCCTAACTACGAGGCAGCATTTGCAATGGATATGACAGGAGTTCCGGGAGCACTGGAATCCTTCATGCCGCTGATCATCCCGATCATCCTGATCCTGATCAACACAGTAGCAACAGCAATGGGCAAGACAGAAGGATTCATGAATATCCTTGTATTCCTTGGACAGCCGATCGTAGCAGTCGGACTCGGACTGATTGTGGCAATCCTGACACTGGGAAGAAGCCTTGACAGACATGAAGCCCTTGCAGAGATGGAAAAAGGAATGGCATCAGCCGGAATCATCATGTTAGTAACAGGTGGCGGCGGAGCGCTCGGCCAGATCATCAAAGACTCCGGACTTGGAACATTTATGGCAGAAGGGCTTGCAAAAACAGCAATCCCGATCATTATCCTGCCGCTTCTGATCGCGACAGCAATGAGATTCATTCAGGGATCAGGAACTGTAGCAATGACGACAGCAGCAAGTATCACAGCACCGATCATCGCAGCATCAGGCGTAAGCCCGATCCTTGGAGCAGTGGCATGCTGCGTAGGATCTTTATTCTTCGGATACTTCAACGACAGTTATTTCTGGGTAGTAAACAGAACCTTAGGTGTCAGCGAGGCGAAAGATCAGTTAACGATCTGGTCTGTAACATCAACGGTAGCATGGGCTGTCGGTGTGGTTGAAGTGTTGATACTTAATATATTTATGTAATCTGAGACGAATCGTATAATAAGAAAAGCCTGAGACGGCTGGAAGAACGGATATGCTTCATTGGGAGGTTAATGAATGCGTGTCGGCTCTTACAGCCGTTTCTTTTGTATGTTTTGGCAAGTGACAGCTTTGGCAGAGTGCCCTGCACCTGCAATATCTTGTAAATGAAATAACGACATGTTATCATAAACACAGGAAAAAGAAAGAAGGAACAGGTGTATTATGAAGGAATCAAGCCGTCAGGAACGGATAATAAGAACGTCTTTGATAGGAATCTTAGTTAATTTACTGATCGCGGCAGTGAAAATTGTGATCGGAACGCTGGCATCGTCAATAGCAATCGTGTCGGAAGGAATCAATAATGCAACGGATGCAGGATCTTCGTTTCTGACATATGTAGGAACAAAGCTTTCCGGGAAACATCCGGATGAAAAGCATCCATTTGGATATGGAAGAATTGAGTATCTGACCGGCATGGTGGTCGGTATTCTGATTTTGTATGCGGGGATCAGTATGTTGAAAGAGTCGATAGATGGAATTTTACATCCATCGGATATGAAGGTCAGTATGTTGATGGTTCTGATCGTGGCGGGAACAGCTGTGACGAAGTTCTGCCTTGGAATGTATACAATAAAGATAGGAAAATCAGTGGAATCGGAAGTACTTCTGGCAGTGGGAGAAGACGGAAGGAATGATTCGTTTTTCTCGGGACTTACGATTTTGTCATCTGTAATATTTTTATTTACAGGATTTTCACTGGATGCATATGCGGGTATTGTATTTTCCTTTGTAGTTATAAAGAGTGGGGTAGATGCGCTTAAGAATACGGCGTCGGATCTGATCGGCCGTTCAGGAAAAGAAGAACTTGCAAGACAGTTATATAAAGAAATCCGTGCAACAGACGGGGTGATCAGTGCGATAGATATGATGTTGCACGATTATGGACCGGACCGCTATTCGGGCTCGGTGAATATCGAAATTGATCATAAAAGAAGCATTGGAGAGGTATATGAAGAGATTCACAGACTGCAGCTTCGGATCATGGAAGAATATCATGTGACGATGGTATTCGGAATCTATGCAGTCGATGAGGATACTTCAAGTGTCGTTGACATCCGTCGATACATTGGAAAATTTGTACGTGTAAATGAGCACGTGAAGAGCTTTCATGCGTTATATCTGAGCAAAGGAACCAATACTCTTTATTGTGATTTTATTGTGGACTATGCGCTCAGAGACTGGGAGGGACTGCGAAAATCATTTACAGACTATATGAAGAAACAGTATCCGGAATATGAGATATCACTGACAATAGAGACAGAATTTGTATAATTTCTATAAATTTATTTATAAAGTAAAAAATGAAAAGACTGCAGATCGCAGATCTGGCGTAATGTGGGAGGAGATAATATGCTTGCGGCAGAAAGACAGGCAATGATCGTTGAATTGATCAAAGAGAATGGAAGTGTGCAGGTAGATGAGCTGGCTAAAGAATTGAATGTAAGTTCCATGACAATTCGGAGAGATCTGATGAAGTTGGAAAGCGGTAATATGATCGAACGGTGTCATGGAGGTGCGGTCGCGAAACAAGAGATTGCTTATGAGACAAAGCAGACCAGTAATAAGAACAGTAAAGAAGCAATTGCAAGAAAATGTGTAGAATTTGTACATCCGCAAGATTCAGTATTTCTGGATGCGGGGACGACAACCTGCGAGATCGCAAAATTAATCCGGGACATCCCAGATATTATCATTGTGACAAATGATCTGGAGATTGCACAGGTATTAAAAAACAGTGATGCGAAAGTATACATATGTGGCGGTATGGTACAGAAAGAGACGGGAAGTCTGTTTGGCAGATATGCGACAGAGATGCTGAAGGATTTCTGGTTTGATCTGGGATTCTTTGGAGCAGCTTCCATCAACGAAGAATTCCAGGTAACAACACCGACACATGAAAAGATGTGGCTGAAACGCCAGGTTCCGAAGCAGTGCGCAAGATCCTATCTGGCAGTAGACCAGTCAAAATTCGGAAAACAATCCATGACCTGGATCAATCAGTTGGAAGACTATACAGGAGTGGTTACGGATCGTGAATTTCTGCCGGAGGAAGTAGAGGTATTGAAGGCGAGAAGAGTGCGGATTATTGTTGTATAATCCTGTTTAATGCAGTATCGTGGCCTCTCGGTCCATGAGAACGCCAAGTCTTTCTCATGTCGTGATTGGCCAATGCTACTGAAAATTCAACAGCGGAATTGTAACTTTTGTGTGTAGCCGGAAAGTTGTGGTGAAAACCTTGACTTTCCGGCTTTTTGTATACTTCCGGTATCACAACGGTTACGGCTCCGCTGTTGAATCATTATAGCATGCGATACCCACGGAATAAAACTTAGGAACTCTTTCCCGCCGACGGAATCTGAACAGGAAAGAGTTCCTAAGTTTTATGGAGGTCCGGGTAACGACCGCTTCATGCATTCAATAGTAATTAAATTTAATACGTAATCTCCTGCAAATACAATCCCTTCGGATCACAAGGCGCACTTGCTTCGAGAATTCCCGCAAAGATATCATCAATATCCTGCACAGATCGGTTGCCAAGTCCGATATCCATTAGCGTTCCGACAATGATACGTGCCATATTATGAAGAAAATCATCCGCATGGATCAGGATCTGCATTTCTTCAATGTCACCATAGATATCAATATCAAAGATCTCACGGACCGTAGATTTCGTTTTCTTTGCACTGGAGAAGTTGCGGAAATCATGACGTCCTGTGAGTTTCTCGGCGGCCTGCTGCATCAGACGTTTGTCCGGGATACGGTAGCAATGGTAAGTGTATTTGCGGTCAAAGACGCTCGGTACATCGTCGATCGTCATACGGTATACATAGGTCTTGGATGTGGCGTTCAGCTGTGCGTGAAAACGTTCTGGAACCTCTTTTACATCGATGATTGCGATATCCATCGGAAGGTAACGGTTAAGGTAATGTTTGATGTTCTGTGTCGTTGTGGAAGAAGAAGTCTTGAAATTGGCAATCTGTGCATAGGCATGTACACCGACTTCTGTGCGGCATCCACAGAAAAGCTCCAGATCATCTTCTTCAGTCATTTTTTTTAAAACTTCAGTAATTTTATTAGAGATGGTATTGCCGGATTCATCTTTTCCCAGTCTGGTCCATCCCTGGTAACGGCTTCCGTCGTATTCGATCGTTAATTTTATATTTCTCATGAAAACTCCATTCTGCTGCGAAATGCAGCCTGTCTAATAATTGATGTTGTATATAACTAAATACATGAATTTCAGAATACTTACATTGAAATTAGTTTAAGTATAACAAATCCGGTGCTATAATAAAAGAGCTTAAAAAGAAAAAGAGAGGTGTTTTTTGTGGAAATAGAAAGCAGAAAGGTATCGGATTCAATCGTGGAGACAGTCCATATGGTAAGGCCGCAACATTTGAATGCGTCAGACCGTTTGTTCGGAGGAGCACTTATGCAGTGGATCGATGAAGTGGCGGGTATGGTGGCAAAACGTCACACAAGAAGAAATGTAATTACGGCATCTGTAGACAGCTTAAGTTTCCTGCGTGGTGCATATGTCAAAGATACAGTTGTGATCATAGGAAAGGTAACCTATGTCGGTAATACATCCATGGAAGTAAAGGTGGATACGTATGTAGAAGCGTTAAGTGGGGAGCGTACACCGATCAATCATGCGTATTTTACAATGGTAGCATTGGATAAGAATGACAAACCGGTCAGGGTGCCAAGACTGGACCTTGAGACGGAAGAAGAAAAAGAAGAATGGGAAAAGGGAGAAAAGAGAAGAGAACTCCGTATGATGCGCAAAGAAGAAGGGCTTTAAACTGTCCTTCTTCTTTGCGCATATCTGAGAACGAAAAGGAATTAAGTATTGTTTTTCATGTGTGTACGGACCATCTGCACCAACTGGTCGATCTGATTTTGTTCTTCTCTGGAACGTCCTTCTTTCAGAATGTCGAGGATGAGAGACATTTCCTGTGGAGTGAACTGGATTCCTTTCTTGTTCGCACTGGTGATGAGCGCCATCATAACGGGAGCCAGAGATCTCCCGCTTTTGCCGGCGGTCTGTTTGGCTGCAAGCCGGATCAACTCCAGTTTGACCGGGTCCATTCCCTTCATGGCCGGATGATCCATCCAACTGTTTGAGGAATTGTTTTCGGAAGTGTTTTCATTCGCTGTATGATTCGTTGTTCCATTCATGTGAAGAGTCTCCTTTCATGGCAGAGGTTCCAGGCGAGGAAAGTTCCTGGTCGAACAGATCCATGTAATTTTGGAACATTTCCATATCTTCGCCGGACATCATTGTCTTCATAAGATCAACAGGTCCTGCAGGACCGCAAGAATCGGAACCTCCGGACGTAGAATCAGTCTGTGCCATCACCATCATTTCCATTATCTGCAGCATAGAAGTCATCTGGTCCATCATATTCCGTTCGTTTTCATCCATATAGGGTGCGAGTTCACCGATAGATTGAAAAGAAAATGCATGAAACGGCAGTCCGCGGAAATAATCCATCGTATACCGGAATTCGGAAAATTTGATATAGACGGCAAGGAAGCGCTGAGTGGAAGGAGGCAGAAAGGAAAGAAACAGCTTCAATTTATATAAATAGGAGGGTGTGACAGATTTATCAAATGGTGTCATTGGTTTTGAAGGTTTTCCGGCCATAGTGGCTCCTCCCGGGATCAGCGTTATAAATATATATGAAAAAAGAGACGGAAAAATGACTCCGTCTCTTAAGTCCTATGCAGGAAATATTATGTTGTCTAGCATCCGCATCCACAGCCATTGCCGCATCCGCCACAGCAGATGAGTAATAAGATAATCCACAGGCAGCTATTATTTGCAAATCCGCAATCATTACCGCATCCGCAGCCATTTCCTCTTCTTCCGTCATCGCATCCACAGCCACAGTTTGTTGCGCTTAAATCGCTCATGTCAATTCCTCCGCATAAAGAATATTTACACTATATCCTATGTCTGCGGAGAAAATGTGTGAATAAATCCAGCTGTTAATAACGCAATAACTTCTTCACGGAATGCTGATAGCGGTAAGCCCGGTTCTGTAGTTTTAACTTTTCAATTTTGTTCATATCATTCTTTTCATGCTCGTCATAAAGCTTCAGAAGATATGCAAGATTATAATTCCGGTTCTGATACCATTTGAACAGAAGCCAGTTCATAATATCCGGATACCAGTAGCGCTCCGGAATTTTTGCTTCGCGCAGCAGAATGATATGATGCAGTGCCTTGACAGCCAGTTCGCCAAGCTCGGTCGAGTTGTTTTTCTGATGAAACAGGGCATTGCTTTGCTCGATGATGTCATATAAGGAACCGGCTGCTTTCCAGTAAGTTACAAATGTAGGATGATCTGGGTCTTCAACTTCTTCAGATTCTTCATAGAGATTAAATGTCTGCATTTTCGAAGGACGGTTTCCGCGGATTTCCCGGTCATATTCGGCACGCTTTACCGGATCGGAAAGAACAAGGTAAGCCTCCAGAATTTCCTGCATCTTATCAGTTGTATCAATTCCGTTCCTCATATTGACGTCCGGGTGATAACGCTTGGCCAGTTTATTTTTAGCCAGTGTAATCTCCTGTGCGGACGCCTTTACGGAAACTTCAAGTATATCATAATAGTTTTTGGATTCCATAAATTTCCTCCCCTTATGGTGTCACTATTTACTCCCCAGTAATTAGCAAGAATATCATACGACAAATGCGTGAAGAAATCAATTTCTATTTCGTCGAATATTCTATTTTTAAAGGAAATATTTTGGAGAGACATTTATGGATCGTGTAAAAAAGATGGTGCATTATTGGTGTGATGATATAAAAAAAGCAGGGCTTACCGGAAAAGGGGTGACGGTTGCGGTTCTGGATACCGGACTTGCGCCGCATCCGGATTTTAAGAGCAGGGTTGTCGGCTGGCGGGACTGTATATATAGGAAAGAAAAATGTTATGATGATAATGGACATGGAACTCATGTGGCAGGGATCTTAGGTGGAAGTGGACAGATGTCCGGTGGGATTCTGTCCGGAATTGCTCCGCTTTGTCGATTTGTTATTGTAAAAGTGTTGGATCAAAAAGGGGAGGCAAATGTAGCGAGTATTCTTGCAGGTCTTAAGTGGGTGGAAATGAATCACAGAAAATATAAGATACGGATTGTGAATCTGTCAGCAGGAGCTGGGAAAAATCTGGAGCCCGGGAAAGAAAAAATGTTGATTGAAGCTGTAGAACGTCTCTGGGACTTAGGTCTGGTTGTTGTGGTGTCGTCTGGAAATAACGGACCGGGAGAAGGAACCATTGCAATTCCGGGAAACAGTCGTAAAGTGATTACGGTCGGTGCTGTAAAAACAGAAAAAGCAGAGAAGGGGAGCTGTTCGGGATCCGGTCCTACGAAAGAATGTGTAGTGAAACCGGACGTAATAGCACCGGGATACCAGATTATTTCCTGCAACAGTCAGATACACGGAAAGAAAGATGCGTATACGGTAAAAAGTGGAAGTTCCATGGCGACCCCGGTCGTGTCCGGTGCTGTCGCTTTATTGATGGAAAAATATCCGAGGATTACCAATGTAGAGGTGAAATTAAGACTCAGGGAGACGTGCATACATTTACCCGGAGCAGGCGAACAGGGGTGGGGAATGTTGAATATCCGCGATTTTCTGAAACTTTAGAAGTCTAAAGAGGAAGGAACAGGGATTGTATGCGAGAAAATACAATAAAAATATAAGTGTAAAGAAAAAATACTTGACACCATGAGACGTATCGTGTATGATAACACAGGTGATAAATGTGAATGAGATTCTAAAACAGGCTCTTCTGTTTGATTTCTATGGAGAATTACTGACAGATCATCAGAAAGAGATATACGGACAGTTTCTATTAGAGGATCTCTCCCTTGGGGAGATTGCCAGGGATGCCGGTATCAGCAGACAGGGAGTACATGATATTGTAAAGCGGTGTGAACAGGCACTGGCAGGATATGAAGAAAAGCTTCATCTTGTTGAGAAGTTCATGACCGTGAAGAATAAAGTAAAACAGATTGATGAATTGCTGGATGAGTATGAGAAAGAACGCAGGGAAGATATTTTAAGCGGAATTCGAATCTTGTCCGGAGAAATCATAGAGGAGTTATAGTATGGCGTTTGACAGTCTGACAGAAAAACTGCAGAATGTATTTAAGAATCTTAGAAGTAAAGGAAGACTTACGGAAGCAGATGTGCAGGAAGCGTTAAAGGAGATTAAGCGTGCGCTTCTGGCGGCAGATGTAAACTTTAAGGTTGTAAAGGATTTTATTAAGACTGTTCAGGAAAGAGCGGTCGGCCAGGATGTTATGAATGGTCTGAATCCGGGTCAGATGGTAATTAAGATTGTAAATGAAGAACTTTGTAATCTGATGGGATCTGAGACAACCGAGATCAAGCTTCAGCCGGGAAGTGCCATTACAGTGATTATGATGGCAGGTCTTCAGGGAGCAGGTAAGACGACTACAACAGCAAAGCTTGCCGGGAAGTTTAAGTTAAAAGGCAAGAAACCGCTTTTGGTTGCTTGCGATGTTTATCGTCCTGCAGCAATTAAGCAGTTACAGATCAACGGGGAAAAGCAGGGTGTGGAAGTATTTACCATGGGTGACAACCATAAACCGGCGAATATTGCAAAGGCTGCAATTGAGCATGCCCAGAAGAATGGCAATAATCTGGTGATCCTTGATACGGCAGGACGTCTTCATATCGATGAAGATATGATGGCTGAGCTGGAAGAGATTAAGAATACTGTTACTGTACATCAGACAATTCTTGTTATTGATGCTATGACCGGACAGGATGCGGTCAATGTGGCTAAAGAATTTGACGAAAAGATTGGTGTAGACGGTGTGATCGTGACCAAACTGGACGGTGACACAAGAGGTGGTGCTGCGTTATCCGTTAAGGCAGTAACCGGAAAACCGATTCTGTATGTCGGTATGGGCGAGAAGCTTTCTGATCTGGAGCAATTTTATCCGGATCGTATGGCAAACCGGATTCTCGGTATGGGAGATGTCTTATCTCTGATCGAGAAGGCGGAGGCAGAACTTGACATTGACGAGGACAAAGCAAAAGAGATGTCCAAGAAGATGAAAAAAGCCCAGTTTGATTTTGATGATTATCTTGAGAGCATCAAGCAGATGAAGAAGCTTGGAGGACTTGGAAATATCATGAACATGTTGCCGGGACTTGGCGGTATGGGAATGGGCAAGATGAAAGGTCTTGGCGATGAGCAGATGGATGAAGCAGAAAAAGGTATGGCACGTATGGAAGCTATGATCCATTCTATGACACCAGCTGAGAGAAGAGATCCGGATCTTTTAAATCCATCAAGAAAGCACAGAATCGCAAAAGGAGCAGGTGTAGACATCAGTGAAGTAAACCGTATGATCAAGCAGTTCAACGAAGCAAAGAAGATGATGAAGACATTTGCAAAACCAGGCAAAAAAGGCAAGTTCAAGTTGCCTTTCTAAAAATGGTATATGGTGCAAGGCACTTTATATAAATAAAACTATTAAAAATAAATATTTTCATTTATGGAGGAAAAGAACAATGGCAGTAAAAATCAGATTAAGAAGAATGGGACAGAAGAAAGCACCTTTTTATAGAATCGTAGTAGCAGATTCCAGAGCCCCAAGAGATGGAAAGTTCATCGAGGAGATTGGAACATATGATCCAAACCTTGAGCCAAGCGGAATTTCTGTAGACGAGGAAGCAGCTAAGAGATGGTTAAATACAGGAGCTCAGCCGACAGAGGTTGTAGGAAAGATCTTTAAAGCAGCTGGAATTGAGAAATAGATAATTCGTGCCTGGAGGTACAAAGATGAAAGAGTTAGTTGAAGTTATTGCAAAAGCTCTTGTCGATGATCCGGAAAGCGTAACGGTAAACGAACGCACGGAGAAGAAGACAACTATCCTGGAAGTACGTGTTGCAGATTCTGATATGGGGAAAGTAATCGGAAAACAGGGACGTATTGCCAAGGCTATCCGTTCAGTAGTAAAAGCAGCGGCAGCGAAGGAAGACAAGAAAGTGATTGTAGATATTCTGGATTAATCAGGATGGATATAGGGACAGACCGGGTTTTACCAGGCCTGTCTCTCTTTATGAAGAAAGAAATGTGTCCGCCAGAACAGTGAAAGTTCTTCGGACGTTACCAGATATAGATATATACGAATTGATTCGAAAAAGCGGAGGAATGTATGGAACAGTTATTGCAGGTAGGTGTCATCACACAGCCACACGGGGTGCGCGGAGAAGTGAAAGTCTTTCCGACTACAGATGATCCGGTAAGATTTAAGAAACTGAAAAAAGTAATTCTGGATACGGGAAAAGAAAAGCTGGATCTGGAAGTGGAACATGTGAAGTTTTTTAAGCAGTTCGTTATTGTTAAATTTAAAGAATTTGACAATATTAATGATATTGAGCGTTATAAACGCTGTCCGTTGCTCGTGACGAGAGAAAATGCTGTGCCGCTGGAAGAAGATGAGTATTTTGTTGCAGACATGATCGGCATGAAAGTTATAACAGAAGATGGAACAGAATTCGGAACACTGAGTGACGTGATGGAAACAGGGGCGAATGATGTCTATGTGATTGATTCAAAGGAGCATGGAGAGGTTCTTATGCCTGCAATTAAAGAATGTGTTCTGAACGTAGATATGGAAAGTGGGATCATTACTGTTCATCTGATGAATGGTCTGATTTAAGGAGTGTAATCATGCAGTTTTATATTATGACATTATTTCCGGACATGGTGATGGACGGTCTGAATACAAGTATTATCGGACGTGCCATGGATAAAGGACTTTTGGATATAGAAGCGGTAAATATCAGAGACTATGCATTTAACAAACACAACAGCGTAGATGATTATCCTTATGGTGGGGGAGCAGGTATGCTGATGCAGGCAGAGCCTGTGTATCAGTGCTATGAGGCTGTGAAAAAGAAAATAGAAGCGAAAGCTTTGTTAAGCAATCCGGGTACCAGGAAAAGCCCGCGTGTGATTTATCTGTCTCCACAGGGAAAGACATTTAACCAGACGATGGCAGAGGAATTTGCCCAGGAAGAAGATCTGGTATTTTTGTGCGGACATTATGAAGGAATTGATGAACGGGTATTAAATGAAGTTGTCACAGACTATGTGTCGATTGGAGACTATGTCCTGACTGGCGGAGAGCTTCCGGCTATGATTATGATCGATGCGATTTCCAGACTGGTGCCGGGGGTTCTGCATAATGATGTGTCCGCAGAATTCGAGAGCTTTCAGGATAATCTTCTTGAGTACCCACAGTATTCCAGACCGGAGATCTGGCATGATAAGCAGGTGCCAGCCATACTTTTGTCCGGTCATCATGCGAATATAGAAAAATGGCGCAGAGAGCAGTCTGTGATCCGCACAGCAAAGAACCGTCCGGATCTGATTGAAAAAGCCAAACTGACAAAAGAAGAGCAGAAGCTGGCGGAAGAAATTATGCTTAAAGCTACAGGACAGTAGAATTTAGAAAACTGTCAATTTACAATCTGGAAAGATTAAAAACATTGAATGGATTGCCGGAAAAATAAATGAAAAAATAAAATTAAAAACTTCTTGCAACATAAAGAAGTTTGTGATAGAATATAGTATGTTGTGAAGAAAAACGAGATGGTCCTCTGATACATTTTGTATTAAGAACGTCCAATTAAACAAGGAGGTCACACAGATGAACGATATTATTAAGAATATTGAGGCAGCTCAGTTAAAAGAGCAGGCTCCAGAATTCAGAGTTGGAGATACTGTAAAGGTTTACGGTAAGATTAAAGAGGGTAACCGTGAGAGAATTCAGATTTTTGAAGGAACTGTTCTTAAGAGACAGGGTGGCGGTTCAAGAGAGACATTTACAGTTAGAAAGACATCTAACGGAATCGGTGTTGAGAAGACATGGCCAGTTCACTCACCTAACGTAGAGAAGGTTGAAGTAGTAAGAAGAGGTAAAGTAAGAAGAGCTAAACTTAACTACTTAAGAGACCGTGTTGGTAAGAAAGCTAAAGTTAAAGAGCTGGTAAAATAATTAAACGAAGAGAACAGAGTAAAAAAGGACAACTACATACATGTAATTGTCCTTTTTCTGATATAGGGATAAATCTATGAAAAAAAGTTCGATAAGGGGTAATTTTACGGGCAGAGAGAATGCCAGAAAAAGGGCGGCAAAGAAACGCCGGAAACAGCGGGAAGCTAAGAGAAGAAGACTTTTAAGACAGCAGAAGAGAATACAGCAACCGACAAAGAAAAAAGTTGTAAAGCTGTTAAGAAGCATAGACTGGTCTTTAATCCCAGTTATTGGAAAGTGGATTTTTCAGATTGCATTGACAATACTGATCGCATTTGTGTGTGTATGGTATTTCGGACAGCGTGTGAGTGTTGTCGGAGATTCCATGAAGCCGGTTCTTGAAAACGGGGATATTGTGCTCGCCAACCGGATTGTGTATAATGCAAGCAAGCCGAAGCGTGGCGATGTCATTATATTTAAACCAAAGGGAAATGAAAATTCCCATTATTATATTAAGCGGATCATTGCTCTTCCAGGAGAGAGCGTGGAGATTGTCGAAAATTCAGTCTACATCAATGGTGAAAAGCTGCAAGAAGATTATGAGACTTCCAAGATTGATGATGTCGGCATTGTAAATGAAAAGATAAAATTAGGCAGTGATGAATATTTTGTTCTTGGTGACGACAGGCAGAACAGTGAAGACAGCCGTAATGCCAATGTAGGAAATGTGAAATACAGTTACATTTACGGAAAAGCCTGGTTTGTCATCTCGCCAAAAACACACTTTGGATTTGTAAAGGAGTAGAAATATGCATTTTCAGTGGTATCCGGGTCATATGACAAAAGCAAAGCGTATGATGCAGGAAAATATTAAATTGATTGATTTGATCATTGAGCTTGTAGATGCCAGGGTTCCGTTATCCAGCAGGAATCCGGATATTGATGAGCTTGGTAAGAATAAAGCGAGACTGATCATTTTGAATAAATCAGATCTGGCAGAGGAAAGATGGAATGAGGCATGGACCGAATATTTTAAGAAAAAAGGATTCCATGTTGTGAAAGTAAATTCAAGAAAAGGCGGCGGAGTAAAATCCGTACAAAGCGTGATCCAGGAGGCATGTAAGGCGAAGATCGAGCGCGACAGAAAGCGTGGGATTCTGAACCGTCCGGTTCGTGCCATGGTCGTTGGAATTCCGAATGTAGGAAAGTCTACATTTATTAATTCACTTGCCGGAAAAGCAGCTGCTAAAACCGGTAACAAGCCAGGTGTAACGAAAGGAAAACAATGGATCCGCCTGAACAAACAGGTAGAGCTTCTGGATACACCGGGAATTCTTTGGCCAAAATTCGAAGATCAGACAGTAGGATTGAGGCTTGCGCTGATCGGTTCGATTAAGGATGAGGTGCTACAGACAGAAGAGTTGGCAGCAGAGTTGATCCGTTTTCTGGCAGCAAATTATCCGGGTGTACTGGAGAATAAGTATACCATTACAGCTGCCCCAGACCCATATGTAATGCTTGGGCGTATTGCAGAAAGCAGACATTGCCTTGTCCGTGGAAATGAACTGGATACGGAGAAGGCAGCCATGCTTTTGATGGATGATTTCCGGGAAGGAAAGCTTGGACGACTTACGCTTGAGTATCCACAGACAGAAGAAGCGTAAAGGTAAATAGAAATCAGAAAGGGGAACTTACTTTCTATGTCAAGAAGACGAAGAAGGAGAGAGCCGGGAATTATAAGAGAGATATTAGGGTGGATTTTTTATATTATAGTCATTCTTGTCTTAACATATGTCATCATTACTTATGTGGGACAAAGAACAAGTGTCAGCGGGTCATCCATGGAGACGACTCTAAGCGATGGAGATCAGCTTCTGGTGGACAAGCTGTCTTACCGGTTCCAAGATCCGAAACGTTTTGATATTATTGTATTTCCATATCAGTATGAGGAAAATACTTACTATATAAAACGTATTATCGGGCTGCCGGGAGAGACGGTACAGGTAGTAGACGGTTATGTCTATATCAATGGCAGCCGCTTGGAATCAGACATTTATGGAAATGAACTGATGGACGATCCGATGGCGGCATCGCAGCCAATTACCCTTGGAGAAGATGAATATTTTGTACTTGGCGATAACCGGAATCACAGTCAGGACAGCCGTGACCCGAGTGTAGGAGAAGTGAAGAAAGATACGATCATGGGAAAAGCGTGGGTGCGTATCTATCCATTTGACAAGATGGGAGTGATCAGGCATGAATAAGCGGGAAGAAGAAAAGCTGAAAAAACAGCAGGAACGTCTGGAAAAAGAGATTGCAAGAACAAAAGCAATGAGCACATTTGAAGAAGAATACAAGGATTATCCGTACATTTGCGGGATTGACGAGGTCGGACGAGGACCGTTGGCAGGTCCGGTCGTGGCAGGAGCTGTGATTCTGCCCAAAGATGATATGATCTTGTATCTGAATGATTCAAAAAAGCTGTCCGAAAAAAAGCGTGAAATGCTGTATGACGAGATCATGAACCGCGCGGTAGCAACGGGGATTGGTATGGCAAGTCCTGCGAGAATTGATGAAATTAATATTTTGCAGGCCACTTATGAAGCAATGCGTATGGCAATTGATAATCTGAAAGTGCGTCCGGACATTTTGTTAAATGATGCGGTGACGATTCCACAGGTAGACATTTTGCAGGTGCCGATCATCAAAGGTGACGCGAAAAGCATTTCTATCGCGGCAGCGAGTATTATTGCAAAAGTGACGAGAGACCGGCTGATGGTGGAATATGACAAGGTACTGCCGGGGTATGATTTTGCAAGTAATAAAGGATATGGAACGAAAGCACATATTGCAGGGTTAAAGGAACTGGGACCGACACCGATCCACAGAAGATCTTTCATACATAATTATGTATAAGAAGAATAATCGCAGGACAGGCACCGGCTATGAAAGAAAAGCAGGTGCTTATCTTGAATCTTTGGGATACAAGATTGTGACATATAATTATCGCTGCAGGCTGGGAGAGATCGATCTGATTGCAAGGGACGGAGAATACCTTGTCTTTGTAGAAGTGAAATACAGAACTACGGGTGTAAGCGGCTATCCGGCAGAGGCAGTCGATGCCCGTAAACAACAGACTATCGCAAAATGCGCCATGCATTTTCTGATGAAGCAGGGGAACGATGACGTACCATGCAGATTCGACGTGGTTGCCATAGCCGGAGCTGAGGGTCAGGAAGAAATCACGCTATATAAAGATGCATTTACACTGATGTAGTTAATGTAGCTTTTGGATTTGAAGATATGTAAATGCAGCAACGAAGTATGGACAGATGAAGTTAGGAGAAATATATGAGTCTTGGATTAAAATATAAGAATAATGAGCAGATATTTGTAGAGCGGCAGCGCGGCGGTGTGCCGTATCTGTCCTATCCGCTTTTGGAAAATACAGGAATCGTCAACCACGGATTTTCTACCAGACTGGGTGGAGTCAGTACCGGGTGCTTCAGTTCTATGAACATCAGCCTGACAAGAGGAGATGATCCGGAGGCGGTGAAAAAGAATCGTGAACTGATTGCGCAGGCAATCGGCGTAGAAGTGGCAGATTTTACTTATACGCAGCAGACACATACGACGAATGTAAAGCGCGTGTACGCCAGGGAGAGGGGACAGTCCTTTCCTGAGACAGACGGAATGATTACGGACGTGCCTGGAATCTGTCTTGTAACTTCTTATGCAGATTGTGTACCACTTTATTTTGTGGATCCGGTGAAGAAAGTCATTGGACTGAGCCATTCTGGATGGAGAGGAACAGTTGGAAAGATTGGAAAAGTAACTGTGGAAAAGATGGAGGAAGAGTTTGGTTGTGATCCGGCAGATATTTTAGGAGCGGTAGGACCGTCTATCTGTCAGGATTGTTATGAAGTCAGTGAAGATGTTATTAAAAAATTCCGTGAGAATTATGACGAAAATCTCTGGCCTGAAATTTTTTATCAGAAAGAAAATGGAAAATATCAGTTGAATTTATGGAAGGCAAATGAGTCTGTTTTTTTAGAATCAGGAATTCTTCCGGAGCATATTGCAGTGACCAATGTATGTACACACTGCAACCCGGATATTTTGTTCTCACACAGAACAACAGGAAATGAACGCGGAACATTGAGTGCATTTCTTGCCCTGAAGAAATAGAGAGACTGGATATGAAAATGTAAACTAGAAAGTAAAGCAGGAGACAATAATATGAATAGCATGTTGTTAAAATTGGCAACAACACAGGGAACATCCTTAAAAGTGGATTCAGGGGATGTGTCACAAGGGGTGGCAGATGCGACAAAAGGAGTGACAGATGCAACGCAGGATGCAGTGAATGAGGTGAATCAGGCAACGCAGTATCTGCAGGATCATCTTTCAGACCTGATCGGATTTGGAGTGAAAGTGCTGATCGCAATTGCAGTATTTATGATCGGGCGTGTTCTGATCCAATTTATACGGAAAATTGTGAGAAAATCGCTGGCAAGGTCCAGTGCAGACAAAGGAGTAGAGCAGTTCGTAGACTCTGTTTTGAAATTTTCTTTATATTTTCTGTTGATTTTTATGATTGCAGCAAAATTAGGAGTTGATACAACTTCAGTGGCAGCGATTATTGCTTCTGGCGGTGTAGCAATCGGTCTTGCTCTGCAGGGAAGCCTTTCTAATTTTGCAGGCGGAGTATTGATTCTGCTTCTGAAACCATTTGAAGTGGGAGATTATATTATTGAGGATACAAACCACAACGAAGGGACGGTAAAGGAAATTCAGATTTTTTATACAAAGTTATCGACCGTTGATAATAAAACGATTGTGATTCCAAATGGAATGCTGACCAACAACAGTCTGACGAATGCAACGGCTAAGGCGGAGAGAAAGCTGGATCTGAAAGTAGATATTGCTTATGAAGCGGACTTGCGAAAAGCAAAGGCGGTCATTGAGGAGATTATCAGACAGGACGATGCGACCATCAAGAATGAAGAAATTCTGGTATTTGTCCATGAACTTGCAGAAAGTTCGGTAGTCATTGGTGCCCGTGCATGGGTGAAGAATGAAGATTACTGGAATGCAAGATGGAGGATTCTGGAAGAAATCAAACTGAAACTGGATGAGAATGAGATTGAGATGGCATATCCGCATCTGACCGTCCAGATGGGAAAAGAGAACTGATAAGAAGCAAGAAGTAAAAAATGCTTCAGAAACTAAAAAAGTTCTTGCAAATCTGAGAAGATTCGATATAATAGTAGTTGTGGTTGTCGTACGGCAATCACAACATTTGCTGGAATAGCTCAGTTGGTAGAGCACTTCACTCGTAATGAAGGGGTCGTCGGTTCAAGTCCGATTTCCAGCTTCTTTTTTATATAGATGTGCATATAAGGGTTCTTCGAGAAAGAAGGATCCTTTTCTTTTTACAAGATGTCAAATGATACAAAAAAATTATACGGATAATAAAAATGGAGGGATTTTTATGTCGGGTGAAATAGCTTTTGCCAATACCGCTTTGGAAAGTTTCGCAGCATTAGTTACATTCGTATTGCTGTTTGCATGTATTGCAAAGATTAAAATGCAACGTGGAATCAAACATGTTACATCGAAGGAAGCAAAGAGGAATACATTAGATTATATTCTGATCATCTGGCTTGTGATTCACATGATCGTACTTACGGCAGATGTACTGAGCTGGACCGCTATGGATTTCGGAAAGAATGAAGTGTGGCTTCTATTTATGTTGAATCTGACTTTTACCTGTCTCTCTCTGGAATGTATGGTCTATACCTATTATGTAAAAGAGACAATCTATCAACACGAGAAGATTGGAAATACTTACGTGTATCTCGTCATGCTGTCAACAGTGATTGCAATCATATTATGGATCACCAGTGATATCAGTGGGAAGTTTTATTATCTGGACACACAGGGGAATTATACACAAGGTTCGATTTATTGGCTGTGTCAGTTTTATTGTATTATTGTGATGTGTGGAAACATTGTGATTTTGTTAAAACACAGGAAAGCGCTTGTCAGACATGATGTGTTAAGCCTTCTTATGTACGGATTGATACCGATTGCATCGATTCCGGCACAAATGCTTTGGAAATCAACCACATTTAATCTGGCGACAACGCTGGCGCTGATCTATATTTGCATTAGTGTCCATATGGCACAGTATGATCGGATCGTGGAACAGGAAAAGATTCTGATACAGCAGGAACATGAATTGTCCATGAATCAGATGCAGATGATGATCGCCCAGATTCAGCCACATTTCCTATATAATTCGCTGACAGCACTGGCGCAGCTTTGCAGCAAAGATCCAAAAGAAGCGAAGAAGGCAATCATCAATTTTGCGGATTACTGGCGCAATCATATAAATGCAATTGACAAAAAAGAATCAATTCCATTTGAAGAAGAACTAAAATATGTTAAAATATATTTATATCTGGAACAGCTTCGATTTGGAGATGATCTGCATGTAGAATATGATCTGCAGAAAACTGATTTTAAAGTACCAATGTTATCTGTGCAGCCCTTTGTTGAGAATGCAATAAACTGGGGAGTTGGACAGAAAGAAGATGGGGGAACTGTTCGAATTACGACAAGAGAGAATGAAGAACAGATTGAACTTTGCGTCATAGATGACGGAGTCGGGTTTGATATATCAAAGATGGAAGAGCAAAGTGATGGAAGACAGCACATAGGAGTCCGTAACGCAAGAATCCGGTTTCAAAAGATGTGCAATGGAACTGTAGATATTTACAGTGAGAAGGGAAAAGGAACTAAAATACGAATTAATTTACCGAAAGGGGGACAATCATGAACATTATAATAGCAGATGATGAACCATTGGCATTGGAGATGACGTGCGAAGCTGTCCGGGAGGTATGCCCGGAAGCAAATATTTACCCGTTTAGCAAACCGTCCAGATTACTGGAGTTTGCAAAGGAGACGAGATGTAAAATCGCATTTTTAGATATCTGTATGCGTGGTGTGAGCGGCATCGATGTGGCAAAACAGTTAAAAGAAATTATTCCGGACATTAATATTATCTTTGTTACCGGATATGATGAGTACACAAAAGACGCAATGGCAATACATGCCAGCGGTTATATTGAAAAACCAGTAACGGCTGGGAAAGTCAGAAAAGAGACGGAAGATCTTCGATATCCATTGCCGGCTGAAAATGAACCAAGACTGAAAATTCAGTGCTTTGGCAATTTTGAAGTATATGACAGAACTGGAAAGCCGGCACATTTCAGCAGATCGAAGGCGAAAGAGGTAATGGCATATTTGGTGGATCGCAACGGTTCTTCCTGCTCAGTGAAGGAACTGGCAGCAGTTTTATTTGAAAATGAACCCTATGATAAAAAACAACAGTGGTATATTCAGAAGATTTTGTCATCACTGCAACAGACGTTGAAGGAGCTGGAAACAGAAGACGTAATAGAGAAAAGCTACAATAATATTGCCATTGTTCCGGAGATGATCGACTGTGACTATTACAAATTCAATAAAAAAGATGCAGAGGTTATGAATGCATATAAAGGGGAGTATATGTCACAGTACGAATGGGCTGCGTACAATAAAAAGTATCTGAATGACATTCATAAGAGATGGAAAAAGGAAAATAAATAAAACGGCTTTTAGAGAAAAAGCTTCCAGATGAAATGTATTTGTATCTGGAAGCTTTTTCTATGTATTCCTTTTTCTTATGTATTCTATCTCCTGAGAAGAGTCCTGCTATAAGTGGCAGGTGAATTATAAAATATCGATGTATTCGCCGGCAAGTGCTTTGTTCATGCTTCGTACGGCACAGAATTTGCCACACATACTGCATGTATCACTGTGGTCATCCTCCGGACGACGGCTGTCGCGGATCGCTCTTGCAGTATCCGGGTCAAGAGCACAGGCGTACTGTGCTTCCCAGTCCAGTTTCTGGCGTGCATCAGCCATTTTATCATCAATATCTCTTGCACCAGGGATACCTTTGGCAATGTCAGCGGCGTGGGCGGCAATCTTAGAAGCGATGATGCCTTGTTTTACATCGTCTACATTTGGCAGTGCCAGATGCTCGGCAGGTGTTACGTAGCAAAGGAAAGCAGCACCGTTCATGGCAGCAACTGCGCCTCCAATGGCAGCAGTAATATGGTCATATCCAGGAGCAATATCTGTGACGAGTGGTCCAAGTGTGTAGAATGGAGCGCCCATACAGATGCTTTGCTGAACTTTCATATTGGCTGCGACCTGGTCAAGCGGTACATGTCCAGGACCTTCGACCATGACCTGCACATTATGTGCCCATGCACGTTTTGTCAGTTCGCCGAGGCGTACAAGCTCTTCAATCTGGCATACGTCTGTGGCATCGGCCAGACATCCCGGGCGGCATGCATCACCAAGGGAGATGGTAACATCGTATTCTTCACAGATATCCAGAATTTCGTCGAAATGTTCATAGAACGGATTTTCTTCTCCGGTCATGCACATCCATGCAAATACAAGACTTCCTCCGCGGCTTACGATATTCATTTTACGTTTGTGTTTTTTGATCTGTTCAATAGTTTTGCGGGTGATTCCACAGTGCAGTGTTACAAAGTCCACACCGTCCTCAGCGTGAAGACGTACTACATCGACGAAATCCTGTGCAGTCAGAGTAGCAAGATCTCTCTGATAGTGGATGACGCTGTCATAGACCGGAACAGTTCCGATCATTGCCGGACATTCGTGTGTCAGCTTCTGCCGGAAAGGCTGAGTGTTGCCGTGGCTGGATAAATCCATAATGGCCTCTGCTCCGAGATTTACAGCACTCATCACTTTCTGCATTTCGATATCGTAATCTTTACAGTCTCTTGAGACTCCGAGATTTACATTGATCTTCGTGCGAAGCATACTGCCGACGCCTTCCGGATTCAGACATGTGTGGTTTTTGTTGGCACAGATTGCAACCTTGCCTTCAGCAACGAGCTTCATCATCTCGTCAGTGGACATATGCTCTTTTTGGGCAACGGTCTTGATTTCAGGCGTGAGAATTCCTTTTCTGGCTGCATCCATTTGTGTGGTGTAGTTTCTCATGTTCATTTTGCCTCCATTTTCATTTTTTTGTCTGAGTTTTTCTATAGCGGTACAAGGTGGTGTCCCCAATGTATCGCTTTTGGGTTTGCCAGGAAATGCAATTTCCTGATGAAATAACGCAAAAAAAGAAGGTGCGTAGAGCATCTTCCTTAATTATTGCGTCAAGATATGTTCCCTACGTTGGCATTATCCAAATCAGGTTATGGGTCGAAGCGGAATTACGCTTCCTCTCAGCCGGTTTTCACCAGCTCCCCGTATGTAATTTTCGGAATGCCCATAGAATGATGTGTATTGCATGGAACGTTCCGATTTACCAGTTATTATAGACCTGAAAAAATGTAAAAGCAAGAAGAAAATGTGATTTATGCCATTTTTGCTATAACTGGAAGCAGTCTGAAAACTGCTTGTGGTTTAAAAAAGAATCTGATATAATAATATTTATATTTGTGGGGAAGGATTTATATCCTTTTCGTTATAAAATTATGGGAGGAGGACTTGATTATGGCAAATAAAAATACGACAATTGCTTTCGGTTCGGTTCGGTTCGGTTCGGTTCGGTTCGGAAGGAGCATAGTGCCGTTTTTTTAGTGTGTCAAGTCTTATTTCATAGAATCTATAATGAACCAGTTGCCGGAGACAGGGCGTATTATGCCTTGGCTTCGGCTTTTTGCGTTTGCCAGAAGGGTGGTGGTTTGATATTGAAGTCCTAATCACGACCGGCAAACACATCTTTTCCGGTTGAACTTTCTATCTTCTCCGGCGTGTCCGTTGCCGGAGAAAGTAAATAACGAATAGAAATTATTATGGAGGAATGAAAATGAAGAAGAAATTTTTAACCTTTTTGCTTGCGCTGTGCCTTGTGATGGCACTTGTTCCGATGACAGCGTTTGCAGAAGAAACACCATCGTTTGGTGGTGGGACAGGTACACAGGAAGACCCGTGGCTAATTACTTCGCAAGAGGATTTGATTGCTTTGGCAGAGTTTCTAAACTCTGGCAATGCAGAAACGTTTGATACTGAGAACGCAGGTGTTGGAAACTGCCATGGCTATTACTTCAAACAAACGGCTGATATTGACCTGACCGGGGTAACGTGGGAACCGATCGGTTATTCTGGGAGTTACTATTTTGCGGGAAACTATGATGGTGGCGGGCACAGCATCACAAATGCGGTTTCTACCGGAAAAGTTGACCCGGACGGTTTCGCTACGGCGGGCATTTTCGGGTGGGTCGCTTTTGGTTCGGTGGAAAATCTGCATGTAAAAAACGCAAACTTTGTGGCAACCGGTCAGAATAATTACAGCTATGTGGGCGGTATTGCAGGTGTGTGTTATGGTTCATCCATCAAAAACTGCTCGGTTGAGAACTCCTCTCTGGAGAGCAGACGCAACAACAATAATAACTGTGCGGGAAGCATTGTGGGTTATTCCACCGGTGGAACATTTGAAAAGTGCGCTGCCGAAAACAACCAGGTTAAAACGATGGCTTACGGCGGTGGTTTTGTCGGTGAAGTGGACGATGACCCTGACTATGGAGTCGGCAATTCTACATTTACAAACTGCTATACTGCAAACTGCTCTATAAGCTCTAAAACTGATGATGTTCAGGGAGTGAGTTTGGTAGGTGGTTTTGCTGGTGAGATGACGGATTCAAGACTGACCATTCAAAATTCCTATGTATATCAGGCGACGCTTTCTACCGAGGGAACCGCTGTGCCCGGAATCAAGGCCACTGGCGTGTTCGCAGGTCACCTGTGGGGGAACAGTACGATTGATGATAGAAACTGCTACTACGGAGCGTGCGGAACAACTGAGAATGCTGGTAAGGCCAGTGAAAAGACAGAAGAAGATTTTAAAAATGGAACGGTGGCAGAATTGCTGGGAGAAGCATTTGCGCAGGCTGGTGATTATCCGAAATTCAATGGTCCTGCTGATTATAGTAGCGTAGATGCGGCCATTGCCAAGGCAAATGCCCTGAACAAGGACGAGTATAAAGATTTTTCCGCTGTGGAGACTGCAATCAATTCGGTGGTTCGAGGAAAGAGTCTGGCAGAACAGGCAAAGGTAGATACAATGGCGAAAGCAATCGAGGATGCGATTGCTGCCCTGCAATACAAGGACGCTGATTATACGAAGGTTGATGAAGCCATTGCTAAGGCAAATGCCCTGAACAAGGACAACTACAAGGATTTCACTGCTGTAGAAGCCGCTGTCAACTCTGTTGTCCGTGACAAGAACATTACCGAGCAGAGCGAAGTAGATGCAATGGCGAAAGCAATTGAAGATGCCATTGCTGCCCTGCAATACAAGGATGCTGACTACACAAAGGTTGATGAAGCCATTGCCAAGGCAAATGCTTTGAAGAAAGATGACTACAAGGATTTTTCCGGTGTGGAAGCTGCTGTCAAGGCTGTTGTGCGTGGCAAGAACATTACTGAGCAATCCGAAGTGGATAAGATGGCAAAGGATATCGAAGATGCCATTGCAGCTCTTGAGAAAAAGCCAGCCAGTACCAAAGCAGGAGCATCCGATAAAGGTCCACGGACCGGCGACACAAGTAATCTTGCTTTGTGGTTTGCCCTGCTGTTCGTCAGTGGTGGTGCAGTTATTGGAACAACAGCTGTAAGCAGAAAGAAAAAGCACAACAGATAATGGAATAGTAGTTCCTTGCTCCTTATTCCGGGCAAGACACGGGGCTGTCTCACTAGTAATTCAATAGTGTGACAGCCCTTCTTTCATTTCTTTCTTACAATGAGGACAGAATAAAGAATTATATCCAAAAGATAAAAAAATGGCTGTCAGATATATATAAAGAAAAATAGAAATTAGTTTCCTGCATAGGGCAATGTGTGGTAGAATAGAAACATCTTGTGAGCTATAACACATGATGTTTTGAAAAGAGAATGTTCAAGTAGAAGGGAAGATATATATATGAGTGGAAAGAAAGGGGAACATGAACCGGAAAAAGAAGGGGTACTTGCAACGATATGGGATTATGCCAAGACATTTCTTATTATTTTTCTGGTCGTGTTTGCACTAAATAAACTGGTCTATATCAATGCGGTGATTCCGTCTGAATCTATGCAGACAACAATTATGAAGGGAGACCGGATCATCGGCAGCAGGCTTGCATACAAATCAAAAGATCCGCAGAGGTTTGATATCGTCATTTTTAAATATCCGGATGATCCATCTAAGATATTTATAAAAAGAGTTATTGGTCTGCCTGGGGAGACTGTGGAAGTGAAAGACGGAAAAGTGTACATAGATGGATCAGAGAAGCCATTGGATGACAGTTTCTGTAGCGAAGTACCAATCGGAGATTTCGGACCATATGAAGTTCCACAAAACTGCTATTTTATGATGGGGGATAATCGTAATAACAGTTTGGATTCCAGGTACTGGAAGAATCATTTCGTAGAAAAAGATGCGATTCTTGCAAAGGCTGTTTTCCGCTACTGGCCGTTTAGTGAGATTGGGAAGGTTGAGTAGACCGGACTAATAAAAGTAAGAAAAAGGATTTGAGAGGGAAAAACAATGAGTACAACAAACAAAGAAGAAAAAGTGGCAGATGTCAGCACGGAGAATATATACCGGCTGAACGGAAGAGTGCCATTGAAAAAAGCAATTCCATTCGGGCTGCAGCACGTACTGGCCATGTTTGTATCAAACCTGGCGCCGGTGCTGATCGTTTGCAGTGCCGCGCTGGTAAGAGGAACAGGGGAACATTTGACTTCAGCAGAGATCACCCAGCTTTTACAATGTGCTATGTTCGTGGCAGGTATCGGAACATGTATGCAGTTATATCCGGTGTGGAAGATCGGGTCTGGGCTTCCGATTGTTATGGGAGTCAGCTTTACGTTTCTTGGAAGTCTGTTAGTAATCTGTACCAATCCGGAACTTGGATATGAAGGGATGGTTGGTGCTGTTATTTTAGGCGGTATTTTTGAAGGACTGGTAGGTCTTAGCGCCAGATACTGGAAGCGCTTTCTGACACCGGTCGTATCCGCGTGTGTAGTTATCGCAATCGGACTTTCGTTATTGTCCGTAGGTATGGATTCCTGGGGCGGCGGAAGCGGAGTTGCTGATTTTGGCGCATGGTATCATCTGGTTGTTGGAGCATTTACACTGATTGTATGCCTGGTAGCCAGATATTTACTGAAAGGGGTATATAAGAATTTGAATGTCCTGGTAGGATTGATTCTTGGATATCTGTTGGCGATCATTTTTACGGTTGCAGGTATTGCGCCGATGGTAGATTTTTCCGGAATTACAAAGACTGTACAGGAAGTTGGAGTCTTCAGTCTGCCGAAGCTGGTCTTTCTGACCAGCCATAAACCAATCTTTGATCTGGGAGCATTTTTGACAATTGCTATTGTATTTCTTGTATCTGCGGCAGAGACAACTGGTGCAACAAGCGCCGTATGTACCGGTGCTTTGGATCGCGAGATCAAGATGGAAGAATTGCAGGGGTCACTTGCTGTAGATGGATTCTCCAGTGCACTTTCCGGCTGTTTTGGATGTCTGCCGTTGACTTCTTTTAGCCAGAATGTAGGACTTGTAACGATGACACAGGTCATCAACCGGTTTACGATTTTGATGGGAGCATTTATTTTGATTTTGTCATCACTTTTCCCGCCGCTGGGAGCGTTTTTTAATTCTCTGCCGCAGGCAGTTCTTGGCGGCTGTACAGTTATGATGTTCGGTTCTATTATGTATGAAGGAATCAAGATGCTCAAAGAATGTGAATTCGATGACCGGACGATGGTCATTGTATCACTGGCATTTGCAATCGGTGTAGGACTGACACAGACATCCGGCAACTTCTTCAGTGCATTTCCACATGAGGTGGGAGATATCTTCAATGGAAATGCAGTGGCAGGTGTGTTCGTGGTATCTCTGCTGTTGAGTTTGTTTTTGCCAAAAAAGAAAAAATAGCTTTGTGAATAAAATAGCATATGTTGACCTGAAGCAGTTTGGCAGGTTATAATAATAAAAGATAATTTAAAAGAAGATAATTAAAAAAGACTCTGACGGCAAGGTGATCCGAGCGGGAATAGTCAAATATATCAGACACAGGGAAGATGCAGTTGGGGAAAGTGCATCTTCCTTGTATAAGAATCCATCATGCAGAAATCGCATCTGTACAGATTTCTCAGGGTGAATACTACTTTAGTGGCAGATATAAGGACTTTTTTCCGGAAGGAGAAAGGTCCTTTTTCGTTGGGGAAAATTGGGAGGAAGAAATGTTAAAGGTAGCGATTTACGGAAAAGGTGGAATAGGGAAATCCACAGTAACTTCGAATCTGGCGGCAGCATTTGCTACAATGGGGAAAAGAGTCATCCAGATAGGCTGTGACCCGAAAGCAGATTCTACAATTAATCTGCTGGAAGGAAAGCCTCTTCGTCCGGTCATGAACTATATGCGGGAGGAAGACGAAGAACCGGAGAAATTAGAAGATATTTCCAAGGAAGGATTTGGCGGCGTACTCTGTATAGAAACAGGCGGTCCGACGCCGGGACTAGGATGTGCTGGCAGAGGTATTATCGCAACATTCCAGCTTCTGGAAGATTTGAGACTTTTTGAGACATATAAGCCGGATGTAGTGCTCTACGATGTTCTTGGAGATGTTGTGTGTGGAGGCTTTGCAGCACCGATTCGGGAAGGCTATGCAGAAAAAGTATTGATTGTAACATCCGGAGAAAAGATGGCGTTGTATGCGGCTAATAACATTTCTAGCGCAGTTCGTAATTTTGAAGATCGAAGCTACGCACGGGTGTTTGGCATTGTGCTGAATCACAGAAACGTGGAAAATGAGGTACAAAAAGTGCAGGCATTTTCTAAGGAAAGCGGAATTCCAATCGTGGGAGAGATTCCAAGAAGCGATGAGATCATCCGTTACGAAGATCAGGGACAGACGGTGATTGAAGGAAATCCAGAGTCAGAGATCAGTAGAAGATTTTATGACCTCGCAAAAAAATTACTGGAAAGCGAGGAGTAAGGATATGGCGAGAATTTCAAATATAGGAGCAGAAGCTCAAAAAGTGAACAGCGTGAAAGCGGAAAAAGATAGAATAGAAAAAGAAGCATTTTTCTGTACAACGAAAGAACTAAGCAGGCTTGGCCTGGAACAGATTCCGACACAGTTTCAGTCACACAAGCATCTGATCTACAGTTCGCCGGCTACACTGGCATTCAATTCACCGGGAGCAGAAGGCTTTGGCGTGAAGCGTGCCGGTCTTGCAGTACCAGATTCCATTATGTTGATCGTGGCTCCGGGGTGTTGTGGAAGGAATACTTCACTGATCAGTTCGATGAAGGAATATAATGACCGGTTTTATTATCTGATGATGGACGAGACCGATATTGTGACGGGAAGACATTTGAAAAAGATTCCGAAAGCAGTAGAGGAAATCTGCAGTGTCTGTCCGAAAAAACCGTCGGTCGTTATGATCTGCATTACCTGTGTGGATGCCCTTCTTGGAACGGATATGGAGCGGGTGTGCAAAAAGGCGGAAGAACAGGTAGAGATTCCGGTCAGACCTTGTTATATGTATGCACTTACAAGAGAAGGCCGAAAACCACCGATGGTACATGTAAGGCAGTCCTTATATTCGCTGCTTGAGCCGGGAAAAAAGAAAGGCAATGTAGTCAATCTTTTGGGATTTTTCTCGCCGCTTGTGGATGACTGTGAGATTTATGATCTGCTGCATAGTGCGGGAGTGAAGACGATTCATGAGATTTCCAGATGTAAGGATTATATGGAATATCAGACTATGTCAGAAGCGAATTTCAATCTGGTACTGCACCACGAAGCAAGATTTGCAGCAGAAGATTTTCACAACCGGCTTCAAATTCCATTTATCGAGCTTCGAAGACTCTACCAGATAGACAAGATTGAAAACCAGTATCATGCACTTGGTAATGCACTCGGTGTTGCATTTTATGATGAAAAATATAAAAAGCAGGCAGAAGATGCACTGGAAAAATTCCGGCAGAAGTGTCCGGATGCTTCTTTTGCAATCGGAGAATGCCTGAACGCTGATCCATTTGAACTATCATTAGCCTTGATACGTTACGGATTTTCTGTACCGGAAATTTACGGGACAATCACGGTGGAGAACTTCACATACATTCGTTCTCTGGCAAAAATAAGTCCAGAGACGAAAGTATTTTCCAATATGGAACCGACGATGATTTATTACGACCCGGCGAAAAGCGATGTGAATCTGGCAATCGGAAAAGATGCCTGTTATTATCATCCGGATTGTCCGTATGTCATGTGGAACGGGGAAGAACAGCCATATGGATATGCCGGAGTGAGAAGATTATTCGAGCAATTACTGGAGGTAGTATAGTGAGAGGACTTAGAAAATATCTGACACCATTTGCACCGGATCAGTCTGGTGCGGTGTCCGTATTATATGAACTTGGGGGACTGATCGTAATCTGTGACGCCGGCGGCTGCACAGGAAATGTATGTGGTTTTGATGAGCCGCGCTGGTTTGAACAAAAAAGTGCCTTGTTCAGTGCGGGACTGCGTGATATGGACGCAATTCTCGGACGAGATGACCGTCTGGTGGAGAAGCTGGTGGATGCAGCTTCAAAGCTCGATGTAAAGTTTGTAGCAATCATCGGGACACCGGTTCCGGCAGTAATCGGAACGGATTACAAGGCACTTGGAAGAATGTGCGAGAAAAAATTAAATATGCCTGTTATCACCATTGATACAGATGGTATGGAATTATATGATGTGGGCGAAGAAAAAGCATGGCTGGAGCTTTTCCGGACATTTGCAGAAAAGGAAATGATTGATAAGGCAAGTGAAAGAATTAAGCCGAATCTGGATATTGAGAAAAAACAGGGAAAGATCGGGGTTCTTGGATTAACGCCGCAGGACATAAGTGACCTTCAGGCACCAAAGAAGATTCGAGAATATTACCAGGAAAAAGAAGGAAAAGAAGCAATCTGCTACTGCATGGGAGAAAATGTCTGCCGGAGCACGGATGGTCTTGATAATTATCGAACAGCAGGAGAGGTTGAAAAAAATATTGTAGTTTCCCCGGCGGCTCTGGCAACTGCGAAATATCTGGAAAAAACATTTGGCACACCTTATGAGGTCACTTACCCAATTGTAGAAGAGCTGGTTCCGGATATGGATTATCGGAGAAAGAAAATCCTAATCGTGCATCAGCAGGTTATTGGAAATGCAATGCGTGCAGAAATCAGACGAAGATGCCAGAAAGTAAATGGGAATCCATCTGTTGATAACAATGCAGTTGTTACGGTAGCAAGCTGGTTTATGATGAAGCAGGAACTCTCCGAAGAAGGTGACATTTCACTTCGAGAAGAAGATGATTATATGGAGCTTATCAAGAAAGAGGATTACGACATTGTTTTTGCAGATCCGATGATGAAACGCATGACTGAAGATGCTTATAAAATGGCTGGAACGGGTTGTGCGGCAGATGCACATGAGACGGAAAGAAAAAGAATTTTTATAGATGCCACACATTTTGCTGTGTCAGGAAAATTGCGTGAGGAAATGAAAAAGCGGGAGGCGTCGAGATGAAAGAAACAGTGACCAGACGAATCCGTGCCTACGGAATTGTTCAGGGAGTCGGTTTTCGTCCAACCGTAAGCCGTCACGCAACGACTTGTAATATCCATGGGAGCGTCAGTAACAAAGGTCCTTATGTAGAGATTTTTGCACAGGCGCCAGAAGCACAGGTGGATAGATTTGTGACCATGATCCGTGAACAGTCTCCGAAACGTGCAGCAATCTTGAAGATGAATATAGAAGACGTTGAAAATCCGGAAATTTATAAAGATTTTCAGATTGTTGAGAGCGAAAAGACGAAAGGGGAAATCTTTGTTTCTCCGGATATTGCAATCTGCGAAGAGTGCAAGGAAGAGATGTATCAGCCGGGGAACAGACGGTATCTGCATCCATTTATTAACTGTACATGCTGCGGACCGAGACTGACTATTTTAGATGCACTTCCGTATGACCGGGAACGTACCAGTATGAAAGAATTTCCAATGTGCCCGGACTGTGCACACGAATACCATGATCCAGAGGACCGCAGATTTGACGCACAGCCTGTTTGCTGCAATAATTGTGGACCACAGGTGTATCTGGCAGAAAGAAGCGAACGAGGACGAGACGCGGTTACTTACGCCAGACGCGTAATCGCGGAAGGCGGAATTGTGGCAGTCAAAGGAATCGGTGGGTTTCATTTGTGCTGTGATGCGACAAAGGAATCAGCCGTGGAACTTTTGCGAACAAGAAAAAAACGTCCGGTCAAACCATTTGCAGTGATGGCACGTAACGAAGAGGCGGTGCGCAGTGTATGTGAACTTAGCGAAGAACAGGAAAAGATACTGACCGGGCATCAAAAACCGATACTGTTGCTGGATAAAAAAGAAGGTGTAAGCAAACTTGCAAAATCGGTAGCTCCTTTTAACCCGAAGGTGGGGATAATGCTTCCTTATGCACCGGTTCAACTATTGTTATTTCAGTATGATGACGGCATTCAGATGCCGGATTTTCTCGTGATGACCAGTGGAAATATTTCCGGTGCACCAATTTGCAGAGATGACCGGGAAGCAAAAGAGGAACTGTCACATTTATGCGACTGCATACTTTCTCATGACCGGAAGATCCGTATCCGTGCAGACGATTCCGTGATGGATTTTTACCGGGAAGAACCGTATATGATCCGAAGAAGCCGAGGGTATGCACCACTCCCATATATGCTTTCAAAAGCGTGGCAAGGGCAGGTACTTGCTGTGGGCGGAGAATTGAAAAATGCATGTTGTATTGGACATGATGACCGGTTTTATCCGGCGCCGTATGTAGGAGATTTGGAAGATCTTCGGACAGTGAAAGCGCTTCAGGAGACGATCACGCGACTGACTGCTTTGCTGGAAGTAGAGCCAGAGCTTGTAGTGGCAGATCTGCATCCGAAGTACAATTCCACAATGGTGGCGCATGAAATGGAGCTGCCAATGATACAAGTGCAGCATCATTATGCGCACGTTTTATCCTGTATGGCGGAAAATGACTGCGCAGGTCCAGTTATTGGCGTTTCCTTTGATGGAACCGGATATGGAACGGATGGTACTATCTGGGGCGGTGAGATTCTGTACGCAGATTATGAACATTTCAAACGAATAGGCAGTATTGAGCCATTCTGGCATGTAGGCGGAGACATTGCTTCCAAAGAAGGATTTCGTATTGCAGTCTCCATCATTGGTGGACTTGTGAGGGAGAAAGAAAAAGCAAAAAATATCATAAAAGAATTGGAATTATGTACCGAACCAGAAGCAAATGTGATTCTTACTATGGCACAGCGACATTTGAATGCAATTGAGTCTACAAGTGCAGGAAGGTTGTTTGACGCAGTAAGTGCAATCTTGGGGATTCAAAAAAGTTCTACATTTGAAGGGGAAGCGTCTATGGCACTGGAATTCGCAGCAGAGGCATGGCAGAAAGAACATGAGGCAAAGAATACGGAAAATACCAAAAACGCCAAAAATGCCGAGAATGTCAAGAATGCCCCAAATGCTAAGAATGGTAAGCATACAGATGTTAAGGAGCATGAACATATTTTTTTGCAGACGAATGCAATTGTCTGGCAGATGATCGAGGGCAGAAGACAAGGGGAAGATGTCGGAAAGCTTGCGTATATATTTCATCAGTTGCTTGCAATGGAGATCTGCGCTGCCTGCGAAAATGTACGAACGCAGAAGAAATGTAATCAGGTGGCGCTAAGCGGCGGCGTATTTCAGAACCGTCTATTGCTGGAACTCGTGGAAAAGGAACTTTTAAATCGAAAGTTCCAGGTATTGTGTCATCATCTGATTCCACCAAATGATGGCGGTATCGGGCTTGGCCAGGCAGTTTACGGCATGGCATATCTGAATAAAAAGAAGCAGACAGATAGTAAAAATGTAAAGTAAAAACAGATCTTGAAAGATAAAAAGAATAGATTATGGGAGGTTAAGAGCATGTGTGTTGGATTATCAGCAAAGGTAGTGCGAATAAATGAAGGTATGGCAGTGGTAGATGCTGATGGAGCAAAGAGGGAGGTTTCTGCGGAACTTCTGGATGAACTGGAGCCGGGAGATTATGTAATGGTACATGCAGGAGTTGCAATCGCGAAGATTACGGATGAAGATGAAAGTGAGACAGATCAGCTCATGGAGGATTTATTATAATGGAAGAAAAAAAGAAAACAGCCAGAGAAATCATCGAAGGCTATGATGGTCCTCCGGTGCGGATCATGGAAGTGTGCGGAACCCATACACATGAGATTTTCAGACTTGGAATCCGGAAACTTTTGCCAGAACAGGTGGAACTGATTTCGGGACCGGGGTGTCCGGTCTGTGTAACACAGGTCGGATTCATTGACGAAGCAATTTATCTGGCACTGGAAAGGCAAGTGACGATCTGTACATTTGGTGATCTGGTACGTGTACCGGGAACTAATATGAGTCTTGCCGGGGCAAGAGAAAAGGGTGCGAAAATCCGTATTGTCTATTCTCCAGTAGATGCGAAGGAGTATGCCAAAGAACATCCAAAGGAGCAGGTTACATTCCTTTCAGTCGGATTTGAGACCACCACTCCGTCTGCTTGTCTTTCTGTGAAAAAAGCAAGGGAAGAGGGCTTGACGAACTACTCGATTCTGACAGCGAATAAAACGATGCCGCAGGCATATGAAGCATTGAAGGGAAGCGCAGACATTTTCCTGTATCCGGGACATGTTAATGCGATCACTGGGACGAAGCTGTGCGAAGAACTGGCAAAAGAAGGAGTCAGCGGTGTGGTAGCAGGATTTACAGCAAAAGAACTTTTGACAGCGCTGGCAGTGGCACTGGCACGGTTTCAGGAAGGCAGGCCATTTTTTGTAAATTGTTATCCGCGTGTAGTAACAGAGAATGGAAGCCCACAGGCGCAGAAGCTGGTAGAAGAGATGATGGAACCTTGTGATAGTGAATGGAGAGGACTTGGCGTAATCAAAGGTTCAGGAATGAGACTTCAAGAGGAATGGAGCGCATTTGACGCACGGAAGAAATACAAGATTCCGCCGATTCAGGGAAAAGCAAATCCTGCATGCCGGTGCGGAGATGTTCTTCAGGGAAAATGTAAACCTTCAGATTGTAAGGTATTTGGTAAGGTCTGTACACCACAGCATCCGGTTGGCGCATGCATGGTGTCAGGAGAAGGTGCATGTTCCGCGTACTATATGTATGGCGAAGCAGAGAAAATGAAATAAAAAGCTGGGAGTGATATATTATGAATAATGGAATAAAAGATCAGACAGTCACCATGGCACACGGTGCCGGAGGACGTCAGACATCAGAATTAATCGATAACATATTTGCTGCACATTTTGCAAATCCGGATCTGACTGCGGATGATGCGGCTGTGTTAAATCCGCCAGTTGGAAAAATGGCAGTGTCTACCGATGGATTTATCGTATCACCTGCATTTTTCCCAGGAGGAAATATCGGAAAACTGTCTATTTGCGGAACAGTCAATGATCTGGCGTGTATGGGAGCAAAGCCACTGTATCTGACCTGTGCATTTGTCATTGAGGAAGGATTTCCAATGGACAAACTGGAAGAAATTGCGTCAGCAATGGAAAAAACCGCCAAAGAAGCAGGTGTTCACATCGTGTCCGGTGATACAAAGGTAGCCGGAAAAGGGCAGGTGGACGGAGTATTTATCACAACAACAGGAATGGGACAGATTGAAGATGGAGTTAAAGTCGGCGGCGAGCTTGCGAAACCCGGTGATGCGGTTATTGTAACAGGAGATATCGGACGCCATGGCTGTACAATCCTGCTTGAGAGAGAAGATTTGGGAATTGAGGCCGATATCAAGAGTGATTGTGCACCCCTTTGGAAGACGGTGGAAGCAGTGATGAACAGGACACACGAACTGCATGTTATTCGTGATGCGACACGTGGCGGCGTGGGAACTGTATTATATGAAATTGCGAAGCAGAGCCAGGTAGGCGTACAGCTTGACAGCGCCAATATTCCGGTTCAGCCGGAAGTAAGGGGTGTCTGTGGCATGTTGGGACTGGAACCATTGTATCTTGCATGTGAAGGAACTATGGTCATCATTGCACCGAAGGAAGAAGCAGCGAAGATTGTGGAGACATTGCGTCAGTGCCCATATTCAAAAAATGCTGCTATTATTGGTGAAATTACAGAAGAACAGCCGGGAAAAGTTGTAATGATGACGGAGATTGGAACCCAGGCATTATTGCCACAGCCAGGCGGAGAATTATTGCCGAGAATCTGCTAAGATCAGATTACTTAGAAATAAGAGCAGGGAGAGAAAGTATGGAAACAAGAGTAGCAGTGATTTCTATTATTGTAGAAAACCCGGAGGCGACGGAGCAGTTGAATCAATATCTGCATGAGTCTGGAAAATATATTATTGGAAGAATGGGAATCCCGTACCGTCAAAAAGGAATCCATATTATCAGTATTGCGATTGATGCGCCGCAGGATGTGATCAGTGCGCTTTCTGGAAAAATAGGGCGTCTTAAGGGAGTGTCGGCAAAGACTGCTTACTCCAATGTCATCACCAAACCGGAGGAATTATCATGTTAAAAATTGCAGTTTATGGCAAAGGCGGGATCGGAACATCTACGACAGTATCCAATATGGCGGTCGCACTGGCTGAAAAAGGATTATCAGTTATGCAGATTGGCTGTGATCCAAAGGCAGATTCTACGATTGCCTTGCGCGATGGAGAACCTATGCCGGCGGTATTGGATATCTATAATGAGAAAAAAGGCAATGTGACTTTGAAAGAGATTACAAGAATCGGATACAAAGGAGTTGTCTGTGTGGAGTCAGGAGGACCGACCCCGGGACTTGGCTGTGCAGGACGCGGAATTATCACTGCACTGGAGAAACTAAAAGAGACCGGAGCATATGAAGTCTACAAACCGGACGTAGTCCTTTACGATGTACTTGGCGATGTAGTGTGTGGCGGATTTTCCATGCCTATGCGGAGTGGGTATGCAGACTATGTATTTGTTGTAACTTCGGGAGAAAATATGTCCATTCATGCCGGAGCGAACATTGCAATGGCACTGGAACGATTCCAGAATCGCGGATATGCAAAACTTGGCGGATTTATTCTGAACCGGAGAAATGTGCCAAGAGAAGAAGAAAAAGTGCAGGAACTGGCAGAAGATTTCCATAGTGGTACTATTGGGTACCTCTCCAGAAGCGAGCTTGTAATGGCAGCTGAAGAGCAGAAAAAAACGTTGATGGAGTGTTATCCTGACAGCGAGATGGCAGATGAATACCGCGCTCTGAGTGAGGCAGTTCTGGCGATATGTAAGAACTAAGCTGCCGGGGCATTTTTGAACAAAATGTGAAATGTAGTGGGAAAGAATTTAGAGAGGGAATTTATGTTAAAACGAGTAGGACAGACGGAAATGGAGAAAAACCATGTAACCCCGGAAGGAGCTGTGGTCAGAATAAAAGATGCGTCCTATCCGGCACCATTTCATCCGGGATTGGAGTTTAACTCTCCGGTTCATGGAAACTGGAATATTGTACACACCGGAATGTTGATGCCGGAGACCATTCAGATATATGTCTGTGCAGATAACTGTATGCGTGGTGTTGTATTGACGGCGGCCGAGATGAATGCGGCAGATCGTTTTTCATACGTGATCATCGAAGAAGATGATCTGTTGAACGGAAATTTGGAGGATATCACAATTGAAGGTGTCACAGATGTATTAAAGAAACTGGAACGAACACCCAAAGCAGTGCTCTTATTTACCGTGTGCCTCCACCATTTTCTTGGCTGTGATCTTAAGATGGTCTATGAGGAACTTGACAGGCGTTTCCCAGAAATTGCATTTGTACGCTGCTATATGGATCCGATCATGCAAAAAACTGGTCTGACACCAGATCAGAAACTGCGAAAAGCAATGTATGATCCATTAAAAGAACAGAAAGCAGATCCACATATCGTCACGTTGCTTGGACATAATTTCCCATTGGACGAAACTTCTGACATCAAACGATTCCTGAAAAAATGTGGCTGTGAACTCAGAGAGATTACGACTTGTGATACATGGGACAAGTATGAGAAACTTGGTGAAGCAAATATATTTCTTTCTATCTATCCGACAGCAAAATACGGGGCGCAGGCGCTGGCAAAAAGACTGAGACGAGAACACATTTACATGCCGGCAAGTTTTAACTATGAAGAGATAAAGCAGCAGATGGAAAGACTGGCAGAGATACTGGAAAAGACACTGGTATCTAAGATAATTCAGACGTCTGAAGAACAGATAGAGACATTAAATGTGTTGATAGATGCACAAAAAGATTCCTATTACGAAAAAGAGGTTGAAGCTTGCGAAGAAACTATTAAAAAAGTAAGAGAAGTTGTTGGAGATACACCAATCGTCATCGACTATCTCGTGCATCCGAGACCGCTTGGACTGGCAAAATATCTTTTAGAACATGGATTTTGTGTGGAAGCTGTTTATCTGGATGGTGTAAGCCCGGAGGAAGAACAGGAATTTTACTGGCTTAGCAAACATGAGCCAAAACTGGAGCTTCGCGCGACCATTCAGCCAAAGATGCGCGTGCTTCCAAGAAATCATGAAGAAAAAGTGCTGGCACTGGGACAAAAAGCAGCATGGTTCACCCAGAGCCCATATTTTGTGAATGTAGTTGAAGGCGCAGGGTGGTATGGATTTGATGGAATCCGGAAAATGGCAGAACTTATGATCCGGGCTTACGAAGAAGAAAAAGAAGTGAAGGATCTGGTTGTGCGAAAAGGATGGGGGTGCGAAAGCTGCATATGAGACAGACATACAAAATTATACCAATTTACACGGCGGATGTGTCGGGTGTCTGTTCTGCACTTTATGAACTGGGCGGTATGACAGTGATGCATGATCCGTCCGGCTGTAATTCTACTTATAATACACATGATGAGATCCGCTGGTATGACCAGGACAGCCTGATCTACATCTCGGGACTTACTGAAATCGATGCGATCATGGGAAATGATGAAAAGTTCCTGAATGATATCATGGATGCAGCACGGGAATTAAAACCGAGGTTTATTGCACTTGCCGGATCGCCGATTCCATATATGAACGGAACAGATTTTCCGGCACTGGCAGAAGTGCTGGAACAGGAACTTGGGATTCCTACATTTTCTGTACCGACCAATGGTATGCACGATTATGTATATGGTGCAGGAATAGCTCTGGAGCAGATTGCAAGGCAGTTTGTGTCTGCAAAGGCAGTTTGCGAAGAAAAAAATATACAGCCACATACGGTTAATCTTCTTGGTGTCACGCCACTTGATTTTGGAGCATATAGCCGTGCCGGATATATGAAAAAAAATCTGGAAAAATGTGGCTGGAAGGTGTTATCAACCTGGGCGATGGGAGATGATCTTGAAGTATTGAGCCATGCACTGGAAGCAGAAGTAAATCTTGTTGTATCTTCCGTGGGATTGCGCACCGCAAAATATCTGGAAAAAGAATATAAAATGCCATATGTAGTTGGGACGCCGGTAGGAACATTTACAGAAGAAATCGTACAGGCTTTGGAGAAGAAAGAACGATACCCATATAAAAGATTACGTGAAGAAAATTCGGATAAGGAGCAGCCGGGAAGCGGCAAAAACGATAAAGAAGTTATGCTGATCGGTGAACCGGTCACGACAGAGTCACTGGCTTTGGCTATTGAACAGAAATATGGAATACCAGTTCATGTATTATGCCCGTTACAGGAGACGGAAGATTTATTGTTTCGAACAAGCCGGCAGGTTCTTGGAGAGGAAGACATGGAAGAAGCTTTAAAAGATGCAGATATCATAGCAGCAGATCCATTGTACCGTCCGATCTGTCCGAAAAAATGTGAGTTCTATGAACTTCCACATCTGGCATTTTCCGGAAGAATTTACAAGAAACAGCTGGAAAAAATCGAAGATTTCTGGAAGTATTAACATCAATGAAGACATGGAAAAAGTCTGAGAAAAACAAGTTGTCATTAATAGAAAAATTGCTATACTATTAAGTAGAGGTAGTATAGTAGAAAAGCCTTATCATATAAGATGAGGCTTTTTGCAAAAAAATATTTATAGCAGGGGAGCATGGTTCGTGAAGAATAACATTTTATTTCATGGAAGTAATGTAACAGTATCAAAACCTAAGATTTTGATTAACGGATATTATAAAGATTTTGGGTATGGATTTTATTGTACAAATATAAAAAGACAGGCAACGCGTTGGGCATTGACTAAAAAAGGTGCATCAATTATCAATAGCTATTCTTATACAGAAAATGAAAGTTTAAAAGTGCTTCAATTTGAGACAACAACAGAAGAATGGCTGCAATTTGTAGTGAATTGCCGCAGAGGAATCGAGCATGCATTTGATATTGTAGAAGGACCTATGGCAGACGATCAGATTTGGGATTATGTAGAAGACTATATGTCCGGCAAGATTTCTAAGGCAGCGTTCTGGGAACTTATTAAGTTTAAATATCCAACACATCAGATTGTGTTTTGTACAGAGGACGCGTTGAAGACGTTACATTTTGAAAGGAGTGAAACGTTATGATGAATATATATTTTCCAGACGAAGAGATAACAGACAACGACCTCTATTTTATTTGTTATATGATAGAGCGCGTGGCGAGAAAGCTTCATCAGAAGAATAAATATGTGGTAAATACAATTGGAAGAGATGCATTAAAACATCTGATTAGTGTGGCAAATGTACTACACTGCGAAAATCCCCTGCAAGTTGAAGATGGTTGGATTGAAGAATACCATCTTCAGGAAGGTGATTATGACATTACGGATGTTGACAGAGAACTGGCGGAGATTATCCCCACACCTTTGGAAATGGGAAAAGTTTATAAGAGGTTGATTATAGATACATTACAGCTTGGGGAAGATTATGTAGATGGGATTCTTCGAGTTTACAATAATGAACTCTGTAATGTGATTGACAATTATAACTGCAGTGCATTTTATGAGCCATCTTATGTGATTGCAAGAGCATATCAGAATGGTGGATTTTAATTGAGGGTATGTAAAAAGGAGGGAGCGTATGTCGAATATTACCGTCTGGACCAAACAGCATGAAAATGTGTTAAAAGAGTTGGAGACGACCGGTCGTTATATTGCGAAGCGGGAGTATATCAGGATGGATTTGAAAGAACAGGCTCCGGTCGTGCTGGAAGCTTATGACTGGCTGGTGAAGCACGGACCGGACAGGGCGAATAAACCGGCAGACGTGGAGTATCCGGTATGGGTGTCATTTACCAACGAAGGAACAATGATGAACAGTGAAAATACAGTAATTTTAGAGTTGTCACTGGATCCTGCAATCATTACATCAGTTAATATCGCAAAGTGGGGACATATTTTAAATTATGGATATATTCCGAAAGACGAAAATGACTTAAGACGCCACAGACAACTTCTGGAAGATTATGGAATCAGTGATGTAAAAGCAGTTATTTCCCAGTTCTATCCACAGATTAAGCGGGAGATACAAAATAGCTGGGAGCGGTTGTTTGATGATACAATCCTTATGGGAAGCGATGCGAAATATGGAAATGTATGGGAGTTGAGAAGAGAATGGCTGACAGATGTAATACGATAAGACTGTATTCTTTTCAGACTGATGTTGTATATCAGGTATTGAAACGGGACGGCGTATGTTATTCAAAAGAAGAGTATGTACGAAAAAAATATAAGGAGTCTGCGAAGGTATTTATAAATGCATATGGCTGGTTTGTAAAGGAGGTGCAGCATATAGTTCCAAAACCAGAAGGAGCCGAGGATCCATACTGGGCATTCACAGATCTTTATAATGTGGATCAGACAGGAGATGGACATGTGCTGACGTTAGACGTGCCAATAGGAGAAGCAATTTTGTTCGACATGTTCGACTGGACGAAGATTATGCAGATGCATTATATCGGTGAAAATGAATCAGAAGAATCCGCATTTTCCGAAGAATTGAAGAACATGGGAATGAGTGAATTTCAGATTATGACCAGTAATTTTTATCCGGAGCAGAAAGCAAGAATTCAGGAAAGCTGGAAACGTCTGTTTGGTCATCAGCAGGCGATCGAGGTGGGGGATAACAGTGGTGTTCACAGTGTGCAGGCAGGACTGTGGTGCATCAAAGATGAGTGGATTGTAAAAGAATAACCATTGTGAGTTTTCCAAAAATATGCTATAATTACAAAAAATTTGCATAATTTGACAATTTGTGACATATCGTCATATTTTATGTAAGCAATTACTTGACGGATAAGTATAGAAAAAATATTATAGCAATAAATATTGATATTGGATGATGAGTATGACTAATAAAAGAAAAAAAGGATTTACATTAGTAGAGCTGATGGTTGTCCTTGTGATTCTTGGGATTATAGCGGCAATTGCAGTACCGTTATTTATAAATTATTGGAAAAAAGCAGAGTTTCGCAAAAACGAAGAAAATGCAAAGACAGTTTATCTGGCAGCAGAGTCCAGACTGACTTACTACAGATCTTCCGGACAGTGGGAACAATTTAAAAAAGAGATTCAGGATGCGGTAAAGGACACAGACAGCGAGATCGCACAGAAAGCTGTGTTCAAGGACAATAAGGATAGCAGGCTGAATGGCCGCATTTATACAATTAAGCTGAACAAAAGCGCGGCAGATCAGACAAAAGAGAATAATCTGGTCTTGCGTTTGTTGGACGATTATACATATGATAAAGGATTCTTGGATGCCTCTATTTCGATCGAGATTGATATCGAGTCGGGAGAGGTCTATTCTGCGTTCTATGGATCTAGATGTAAAGGACTGAATTATAAGGCAGATGATGTTGATGGTTATCTGACCATGCAGAAGCGTGACTATGATAGCAGATGTAAGAGACTGCTTGGTTACTATTCTACAGAAGATACCGTCAATACAGTCAATCTTGAAACGAAGCGTCTTCGTATTACAACGATCAATCTTGTAAACAGTGAAAAGTTATCTCTGGACTGGTCCAGTAACGTAGGGGCAGATCTTGGAGTAGATTATGAAGTGTCATTTTATAAAAATGATGATAATACAAAGTTATTTACCTTGAGAGTTTCACCGTTTGACATGGGACAGCAGGGCTGGAGTACAAATGCAGATTCTACGTCAGGTATGGCAACCCTGGAACTGACAAAAGCAGATGGAACAAAAGACACTTCAAATTGGATGTTCCCGGTGACATATAGTGATAACAAATATTCGGTTGTATTGGATGCTATGATGTCTGCAAAAGTACAGGCAGCTTTGGATGGTCAGACAAATGAAAGTGCTAAATCAGAATTAGAGAAGACCTCCAGTACAAGCATTACACGACTTGCTACGATTATTACAGCACTGTCAGAACCACAGAATATATATGCAAAAGTAAAAGCGACAGCTTATACAGGTTCTTCTAATATAAATATAAGCCAGGAGTACCGCGACAGTGAACAAGTATCTTCCAATGTGGCGAATACAATGTTCGGGGATAATACAAAAGGAAGTGACATACAGGTAGCAGCATTCCGCCATCTGTCCAATATGCGTTATTATGAGAAGAATCATGACAGCGCAACATTTACATTGACGAATAAGAATATGGATTGGGCATCTGTCGGAACCGGCCTTTATGATTTTAAAGCGGAAGCACAGCCGGATGGAACAAAAGTTGAGAAGCTTGCATGGCGCGAGAATACGAAGACAGAGACAGTGGGATTCCCGTCTATAAAAGAACTTCCAAAAGCTTATACACTGATCGGAAAAGGCAGCCAGACACTCGTGTCGAATCTGCATCTGGATGAAGAATCTGTGGCAGACGATACGACAACAACCAATCTGAATGTTTCAAGATCAGAGTTCCTTGGTCTGTTTTGTGAGTTAAAAGGAACTGTGAAAGATGTTGTGTTCCGTGACCCGACACTTATGATCGGTCAGAAAGGTGAGAATGACAGCGCAGGGAATTGTAAGTCACTCAAAGGAGTCGGAATCCTTGCGGGACGAAGCGAAGGTAAACTGACAGAGATTGCTGTTACAAGAACGAAACAAAACTCGAATACCGTTGAAGCAAACGTGAAGGTAGATGTATCAAATGCAAATGTATCTGATAACAAGGACACACTCGGTGTTGGAATGTTAGTTGGAGTTCTGGCAAAATATGAAAACGGTACAATACAGACATTGAGTTCCGGAACTGTATCAAATCTTACAATTGAAGGAAAGCTGGAAGCGGTTCTTCCAAGTTCTGTAAAACAGACAGATGCGTATGGAATTGGCGGAATTATCGGATATGCAAATCTGAATAATAAAAAAGGAACAATCCAAATCAACGGATGTACGAATGATGCAGATGTATCTGGCAATGTAAATACCGGAGGCGTCGTAGGACGGCTGGATGGAACATTCCGATATAATAACGGCACGAAGTATACAGCATCAAAATTAAAAAAGAAAGCAGATATTCTGAACTGCAATGATAATGGTTTAATCCTTTGTGACAATATCAGTACACAAAAAGCAGGTAGTACTATTGAGGGAAACTATTTTGGAGGCATTGTAGGCTACAGCAATCAGGCACTTGTATATAATGCGGTCAGTGCTTTGGGACGTTCTGGAAGTTTCCGCTATAGCAGCGATGATCAGAAAGAACTGCTTCAGGGCAAATATGTAGGCGGAATTGCCGGATATGGAGAACACACACTTCTTTCGAATTGTTCTACAGAGAAGAATGGTTATGTACTTGGAGATGAGTATGTAGGCGGAATTGCCGGCGGACTCGGCGGAGGTGTCCCGGATGCAATTCAGGCATCGACAGAAAGCGGTGCTTCTGTAACGACCAATGCAAGTTATGTGATCGGTAACGGTTATGTTGGTGGAATCGTAGGAGAAAATTCTGCGAATGTTACACTTAAGAATTGCATCAATCAAGGTGTTGCAGCAGGATACAAACAGTATGTCGGAGGAATTGTAGGATATAATCAGGCAGATTCTACAATTGCAGACTGCGCAAGCTATCTTTCTGACTATGATAATTCTGTTTACAATATGATCGTTCATAAATGGAAAGCGACAGCAAGCTTTGCCGGAGGAATTGCAGGATATAACGATGGAGCAATCACATTTTCTGATGAAAGCGAAGCAATTACTGTGAAATCCGTATCCAGTATTGTAGTAGGGCAGAATTATGTGGGAGGAATTGCAGGATTTAATGATGAAAATGCGACCATTGATGTCCATTATACACTGATTGGCGGTCGCATCCATGCATATGGGAAATGTGCCGGCGGCGCATTTGGGCTGAATGCATCTACAAAAGTATTGAATCAGGAACTTACGATCAAACCACAGAGTATTCAGGGACAATATTTTGTTGGTGGGGTGATCGGTGCAAATGTTGTGAACCTGACACAGGATATGACTATGAGCCAGATGCGCACCGATAATATTCTTGGACGTATAACAGGAGAAGCATTCTGCGGAGGAATTGTTGGCTATCAGAGAACTTATGCTGCCAGTCAGCTTGGAACAGCAGAGCTGAAAAATGTTGCACTTGAAATACTTCCTGGACTGGACTCTAATGGAGTGCCTGCTTACCCGAGAAATACGTTGGCAGTATCACAGAATCCAAACCAGTTGACGATTACAACGACGAACAATATTCCAATCCGTGCAGGGCTGTATGCAGGAGGAATCGTGGGCTATTGCGAGAAAGACAGCCATCTGCTTCTTAAGAACTGTACGAACAGTGGAGACATAGCACAGACAGCGTCTGTCTGGAAAAATGGTGTCGCATTAGGAAGCTATATTGAAAGTAACGAAATTGGCAGAACAAAATCAGAACTGCCGTCTGGCACAGACGGAGTGGACAGTGTGCGTATGCATTTTGCTGGAGGAATTATCAGTGTCAATCTGGAAAATCAGATTATTGACAGCTGCTTTAATACCGGAAATATGTCTGGATATGTTGGAACCGGTGGAGTGGTAGGATTAAACGCAGGTCTTGTATATCAGTGCCAATTACAGCAGCATTTTGGAAATGCAGCGCTGAACTATATTGGCGGGATTGCCGGAATTAATGTTGGGGCAAAGAACCAGACAGTAAAAAGCTACAGTTCAGGATCAAACGTTGTTCAGTACACGGCGGGAACAATTCAGAATTGTACAACTGCACAGAACAAGACTGTATCTGGAAGCTCCAATGTCGGAGGTCTGGTCGGCTGGAATCTGAATGATGGAGTTCTGACAAAAAATGCGAGCAATGCTAATATTTCTGCATCTGGGAAAGAAAATGTCGGCGGAATTGCCGGACGTAACAATGGAAATATTATAATTGAAAACAGCAGAAGCGTTATTACGCGAAGTATATCAGCCGGAAATGCAACAGGTGTTGGCGGTCTGGCAGGTATGAATGAGGCGAACGGAACGATTCGGGTTACCGGAGATGGAGAAACGAATGGAGAAATCACTGCGGTAGACGCAGGTCTGTCTGTCAGTGGGTCTTCAAAAGTTGGAGGAATTGTCGGAATCAATCACGGTGTGGTCGGAGAGGATGGTACGACAGCGTTACCAAAACACCTGGTATGTAAAGCAAAGAACGTCCGCGCATCACATGGTTTTGCCGGAGGAATTGCCGGAGAGACAAATGGAAATGTAATCTGTGCAGTCAACCGTTCAGCAGAAGTAATCGCTTATGAGGGAACGGCCGGAGGAATTACTGCTGTAAATACGAAAGGCAAGATGATTCAAAACTGTACGAATTATGGAAAAGTAACAAGTAATCATGGTCATGCTTCCGGAATTGCGGCAGAGAATGACGGAATGATCAAAGACTGTACCGTAAAAAGCAGTAAATCAACCGAAACAACAGAAATCTACAGCCGTGGCGGCAATGAAATTGGCGCGATTACTTCATTAAATAAAGAAAACGGAATTGTAGAAAACAGCAAAACAGAACGAAATGTAGTGTTGTCCGGAGATGCTTCTATTATAGGAGGATTGGTCGGAGCCAATGAAGGAACTGTCAGAATGGTTGATAGTTCGATCATTCCAAAGGTAGACAGCAGCAAGAGCAATCTGACAGTTGGCGGTGTGGTAGGAGAGAACCGCGAAAATGCAAATGTGACAGGTATTCAGGTGAAAGTAGGCGCGACAACGGACTCTTCTGCACTGATCGGCTTCAAAGATTACCAGTATCTTGGAGGTATTGTAGGGCAAAACAGCGGAACAGTAAGTGACGCAGCATTTTCAGGAACAATTGAAGAAAAAAATGGTTCTGCCGGAAACTGTTATGGTGGAATTGCCGGAATCAATATGTCAGGTGCAGAATTAAAGAATTGCAGTGTTGGTAAAATTACGATGACGATCAACGGTGTCTATACTGCTACAAGTACAAGTACTGCAGCGCAGAAAGAGGCATTGGCAACACATGCCGGAGGAATTGTTGGTAAGAATGAAGAAAATGCGGTAATAGACGGCTGTACACTGGAAAATAATGCTGACAGCAAATTGACAGCAAAATACGGTATGCTTGGTGGAGTTGCCGGATTCAATAAAGGTAAGATAACGATGTCCGGAAGCAGTATCACACCTGATGTAATGAACGGTGCAGATACAACCGATGAACTGGCGGCAAATGCAATCGGACAGGGCTTGAGTGCAGATGGTACTTATGTAAATACTAGAAGTGCAAGTACAATTGAAAATATGAAATATAATGGCGGGACAACGTTATCTGCCGGAAAATTAGAAATGTACATGCTTCATAACGGTAACATAGGAGGTATTACAGCCTATAACGGAACAGCCGGCCAGTTGAGTGAATGCGTATCCGGAAAATGGTTCTTAAATAACAAATCTGAGGCAATCGGAGTTGGTACTGGTGGAATCATTGGTATGAATGAGTCTCAAAAAGATCTGAGCAAACTGGTAAACGGTGCTTTTGTCGGCAGACAGATCGGAAGTGGAGACACGAACCGTTTTGCCGGAGGAATCATCGGAAATCAGAACAATGCTACCGGCAGCGACTGGCTGATTGAAAAATGTATCAATTATGGTACCATTTATTGCTACAACAGCCATTATTCCGGTGGCATTATGGGACAGTGGACCGGAACCGGAGGAACGATCCAGAATTGCCGTAATTATGGAAACCTTCAGACTACATTTGCCGCAAATTGGGTCGGAGCATCCGGCGGTATTGTAGCTCAGCTATACCATGCAAATGAAAATAACGAATATAACATTATCAGTTGTGAGAATTATGGAAGCATTTATAAGAGTGCGGGTTCAGGCGGAAGCGGAGCGAATGACAGTGCAGGAATTTTAGGAAATATTACGACATATCAGGTAAGTAATGTTTCGAATGCAAACCGCTTTACAGTCAGAATATTGGATTGTATGAACGGACCGGGAGTCAGCATTTATTCAAATTCTATGGCTTCAGGAATTTTCGGATTTCTTTCCTGCGATAATGCAAATAGTAATTCAATTATAAAATCTACACCAAATGTTAAAATGCAGATTGAACGATGCAGAAATTATGCGAGACATTTAATTGGAAACAGCTTCGTTGGAGGCATTTTTGGTGCACGTTATGATGGCTGGAGCAACAACACAATTGTGAATGATTGTTATTCACCTAGCTTTGGAAATCGAGATTATAATAAAACAGGAAATCCTATTTATTCGAATGGAATCGTCAGAGGAAGTCAAAACCCGACGTTCATGAGTGCAGAAAATAGAAAAAACAATTTCTTTTATGATGGAATAGGGGATCAGACTAAAAGAAAACAGGACGGCTATCTGGGCGCAGATTTCACAATCGGAATTAAGACTACTGATGGAACAATTATAAAAGGATCTGATCGATTACAGAATATAGTGAGAGTTTCGGATAATAAGCTCAGCTTTGGCAAGATTATAGAGAATACTCAGATTATGAAAAAAGCAGATGACGGAGCATACGTTGTCACACAAATATATTCAGAAGTGAACTCGATCAACGGAGCAAAATGCTATATAGATCAGGACGGATATATTAAAGATGGTTCAGGTACAAGAATTGGACAGGTGCTTTATGATGTAGGTAATGAGCAGTATCCAAATCATGATAATATTTATTATATTGGGGCAACCATCACGGATCCGTCCAAGAACTTACTTGCATATAATTCCCGTGAAAGTTATCGCCGTCTGGAAGGTGTAGAAAAGGAGAAAAATGAACTCCTTGCACCGGCTTTGGCTGAAGCAAAAGTAGAAACCGGTAAGATAACTGTAAAAGTCGTACCACAGACAATGGACCATGCACGAAATGGAAGCGAACTGTATGATAGTACGACAGCATGTGATCCATTCATGTATGAAGTGCGGGTGGCAAACGGAACGAATGAAAAGATTTACAAGATTTATTCCGAAAACGAAAGCTTTTCTATTTCAAAAGAAATAACAGGAAATGTAAAGATTTCTGTCCGTGCAGTCAGTATGTTTGACGATGTGGAGCCATCGAAGTGGTATGATCTGCCGGAACAAAGTATCAACAAAGTACTTCCGGATCCGGATGTAAGGATTGAACTTATTTCAAAACAGAATGCAGATAACAACCATGTTTACCGGTTTGTACTCAATAACCTGGATGAATACAACGCAACAGATGAAAATGGTAATGCCATTTATCCAAAATGGCAGGTGAAGATCAAGGTTGCAGGAATTGGTAACTTGACACTGAATGCATCGAATCCGACAGGAACAATGAAAGTGGCACACAGAGAAGATGGGGCTTATACTTACCAGATGACAGCCCAGGCATCTACTACAAGTGGAACAACCATGGCAGAGTCGTCCAAAGAGATTTCCACAGCGACACAGCTCCCGGGATACAGACCGCCAATTACTTTGAAGGAATGGACTCCAAAGTTGGAACAGAATGTAACGGTTACAGGAACAACGCTGGATGACCTTTCTGTAAAAGTAGAGCTGGATGCCAAAGATCAGAAAATGAATACCCCGCCAATCTACCGTGCAGAGTTGATCGGTACGTGGAATGGTGAAGAAAACGTTGTATTTGCAAAAGAAGATATTCTGACCGTATCGGCCGGAAAAGCTTCTGCAACATTTACAAATCTGCCAGAGTACATAGGGCAGGCAAGTAACTTAAGAGTACGCATCTGGTATGCATCTTCTGGTCTTGGTCCGGTATATACTTATTACGATGTAGATGCCAGCCAGATTACAGAAGCAAATGTAAAAGAACTGACAGATGTGGATGAAAATGGAACTGCACAGTGGACGTACTCACACAGCACGACACTGGAAAACTATGCAGGATATTTTACAAATTATCAAAATGTAACATCTAAGCTTTGGACGTGGCTTCCGGCACCTGTGCTTGAAGGAGCAGATCTGGATACATATCTGGAGCCGGTCATCGGAACCAATGGTGAGATGTTGTATACATTCATATGGGATTCAGATATAGCAGGCACTTCATCATCGGAATATCAGGTGTCTATGACGGGTGTTGATGCATCTGGCAGAGAAGTGAAGATCGATCTTGGTGATGCTTATACAGGAGGCAAGTCACTGACAGTTGATGGTACAGACTGGAATTACTCCAAGATAAAACTGAAAGTGACGCGTGTTGGAAAAAATACGTCTGCAGTAAAGCAGATCGGCCTTGCAACAACCGGAACTTACAATGTAAAACAAAGACTGGAACAGCCATCACAGTTGACAGCCGAGAATCCGGATACCAATGAATTGATCTACAGATTATTCTGGTCACAGATCACATCAGAGGAAGGATGTAACGGATATCAGGCATATATACGTGTATATGATGACAAAGAAAAACTTGGTGAAGAGAAAGAACTGGGGGCTCAAGTCACAACTGCGCAGAATGCCGGCGGTACATATAGCGAAGATGTGGATCTGGAAGCATATGCAGGGAAGCGTGTAGTCATTTATCTGAAAGCAAAAGCGACTGCAGACAGTGCGTACCTTGACAGTGTGGCAGGTATTACAAATGAACTTGAAATACCGACCCGTTTGCCGAAACCGAAGGTTACATGGCAGACAAACTGGACACATCACGCGGACAACTATATTGCTGCAGATGCATTTACAAATGGAGGAATGACCGTTACTCTTACACCGGATGATAATGCCAGCGTACCGCCGGGAGGCAGTGCATATCTGTTAAAGGCTTATGTCTATGACAGCGCGGTAAAAGCAAAAGCGGCAACACAGACAGACCCGGGAGATTATGTTCAGGCATATCCAATCGAAGGGTCAGTTGCACAGATGGAAGTGGCGGATCATAAGTATTCACATGACATGCAAGGACTGTCAATCCAATACGCCGGAAAATGGATTGTATTTTACGCAAGAATTTCATCTGGCGGCGGAAATATCAGTTCCGAGTGGACGAAGTCAGACAGCTACAGACTTCCGTATGTAAAACTTCAGTCACCACAGGTTGAGTCAAATGAAGCCGATACAGAGCTTACAGCAAATGTTTCAACAACACCGGAGGTCGCAGGAGAAGATAAGGTATGGACAGCGAAGCAGACGGTACTGAGCTGGAACAGTGTAGAATGTGCAGATATATTTACTTTGAATCTGAATGGAACCATTAAAGATGCGTCAGCCCAGGGAGGTAAGACACAACTGGACAAAAAGGTCCGTATTATAGAAACTGTGGATGGAGTACAGGTTCAGGTATACCGTCTGGTTGAGGTTCAAAAAGAGATAAGCGGTGAAGTAAGGACTGTGGAAGAATGGCAGTGGGTAACAATTAATGAGAATGACACTGCAAGTCAGTATCCGGAAGGAACACCGGAGACAGAAATCCACCACGAATTTGACATTACCGACTACAGTGTGAAGATTACATCCGCATACAAAGCGGAAAATGGTTCCACACCGACTTACGAACTCACACTTTCAACAAAGCTTGATGTTGTGAAGAATGCAGATGGTACATACAGTTATACCTTAAAGCTTCCGGATGTGTCAGATGTCAAAGCAGAAGATGGAAATGTAGAACATACGAACCTCCATATTTCTAACAGCATGGTCTTTAAGGCAAATGTGACAGAGAATATTGAGGAAGATCAGATCATTCAGAAGAGTGAGGCTTATGTGGAGTCTGACGAGACGAAGGTGGAGTGGAAGAACAACTAAAGGAGAAAGAATTTATGAAATGTAAAGGCTGGCAGCAATTGCGGGCAAATGCAAAAAACGGAATATCGATGGCACTTGTGCTTTGCGTATCTGCATTTTTTATTGCATTTGCTGCTGCCATCCTGTATACAGCAGGAATGCTGACTGCCCAGTCGAATCAGAGATTAAAAGAAGAACGATGCTATCAACTGGCAAAAAGTTATTCAGATGTGCTGAAAAATGAGCTGACAAAATATGACAAAAAGTATACAGATGATGGAAGCACGGTTGGAGATGGAACTTTTTATGCATTTGCAAATAAATTCCTTGATGATGAAAAATATCTAGAGTATAATTCTGACTATAAAGATAGCACAAAGTACAATTTTGTCGAAGATGGTTCGAATTTGTCTGATATATCTAGTTCTCCGTTGTCAGATAAAGGTTATGGCAACATTTCCGTGACGTTAAAAAAGGAACAGAACAGTGATGAAAATGTAGATAAAATTTTGAGTGGTGGTGAGATTACCGGCTCCTCAAGCGGGGATTATTCCAGTGCAATCAAGAACATTGAGAATACGACAGTCCGCCAGTACATATTTACGGTAGAAGTGACTGTATATTATGAAGATGCTGCTTACACATATCGTACAGAGTATACGAGAGCGGAGAAATATCCGGTCACATTTACACATAATGGCAATACAATTGTGTGGATAGAGAATGTCGGAGGCGGCGGTACATGGAAAGTCGGTAACAGTAGTGGAGCTGTGTATACAATTGAGGATAATACGCCAATCCATTACACGTATAACCGGACAGTATCGACTTCCTGTCGATTTGAAGAGAATATATATCAGGATAGTCAGGAAGGAGGAGATACAAGTGCGGCCAATTAAGAAATCAAGGGCGAATGCCGGCGAAACGTTGGTGGAAGTAGTAGCCAGTATCTTTATATTCCTGATATTAATGGGAATCTTACAGGGGGCAATTACTTATAGCAGTAATTCCCTGAAGAAAAATAAAGAAATTCGAAGTGACAATGCAAAAATCATGGAAGCATTGCAGAATACAGAAGTAACTTCCGTAGAGAACAATAAGAGTATTGATTTTAACGCGACAAACTCCGATATGTCGATCAAAGGAAATCATGTATTTTCAGTAGCAACGGATTTGAATAAAAAGATTGTGACTTATACGGATTCAAAAGGAAAAGAACAGACAACCACATTCTACCTTTATGGAAGTCCGGATGCAGACGCATCACAGAGTGAGAAACAGGTACATACAACACCAGAGGGTGGTGGCAATTCGTGAAATTAACAGATAGAAGACAAGCTGGAAAAAGAAAAGAACAATTGTCATATGCGAAGAACCTCGTGAAAGACCGAAAAGGAACAACGCTTGTTGAGACAATGGTCACATTATTTCTTATCAGCATTCTGATGGCAATGGCGGCAAGCGCCTTAAGCTCCGCCTCCAGAATATTTGTCCGGATCCAGAAGACCCAGTATGCACAGTCTGTTTTAGATACAACTATGACGGAACTTCGGACGATCACAAAGGACGCGACCGGGTATGTAAAATTATATGAAAGAACAACCGCGATGGATGAGCAGTATGGTGGTTCCAAAGGGACGAATACAAAAGGAAATGCAATTGAATTCATGACTCCGGAAGGTTTTGTAGAATTAGTGTCTGCCAATGGCTGTTCAGAGACAGAGATCCATATAGGTGATAAAGTCACAGGAACAGCAGATGCAGTTGAGACGGGGCAGTTACTGACCCGGTACTACTTTCGAAACAGTAACACCGGACAATATATCTTTACTCAGAATGGAAAGCCCGTCGCAAGAGCCGTGGCAAATGTGTTCGCAAAAGGTTTTTATATGGGCAATTACGTAGAGGTAGAATATTCGTATCCGGCGAATGTATCGGATGGAAGCAAGATAAGCAGCATTACAGCAAAAGTGACTGTCTATTCGGAGTATGATAAAGCAACAAAAAGTTTAAAAAATGTGATGGCAACTGATACAGAAGTTCTGGAATTCCGCAATCCGATCACGGTAAAAGGAAATGCAGATTCCGCTATCACAGCAATTCATGAATAGATCATATTAATAATGGTATGAACGCTTGCACTGAGGCGTTTATATAGATTCTCAAAAGAAAAAAGCAATAAGGAGACGAGAAAAATGTTTAAGAAATTAAAAGAGAAAAAAGGATTCACATTAGTAGAGCTGATCGTAGTATTAGTAATCCTGGCAATCCTTGCAGCACTGCTGATCCCGGCACTGACAGGTTATATTGACAGAGCTAAAAGAAAATCTATCGTAGCAGAGACACGTCAGGCAGTTATGGCAGCACAGACAATTTCTGATGAAGATTATGCAAAAGATAAGGCAACTGATGCAACAGCAAAGGAATCACTTACAGATACAGAAATCGCAGAGGCAACTACATTATCAGAAGTTAAAGGAACAATTAAAAGTGTAACATTGGAAGATGGAAAAGTTAAAGTATTAGTATATGAACATGATAAAAAAACATGTACATACACAAAAGATGCTAAAGACGGAACAGATGGAGCTTATAATGTAAAATAGTTAGATTTCAAGAAAGGCATGAACTCATGACCCAACAACAGCAAGAATTAAATATGACCCAAATTAAATATCGTTGGATCAAGAGTTTATTTACGATCTTAATTATTATCCTGCTTGCGATAGTGACAGTGATACCCGGAGCGCTCCGACTTTTACATCGGGCAGACGCTCAAGTGGCTCTGGGGCATGCAAAATCGGTGCGGCTGGCGCTCCAGGTAACTGGACAGGAATGCTATGGCAGGAGTGGTACTTTTTTCGACGCTTCCCAGGAGGGAGGCGTCGCTGAGAGTATCCGGACAGAAGTGCTTAACTTAAGCAAAGCACCGGGAGATTTCTGGGTGCTTCAGATGGCAGAGGACGGATATACCGTTGAAAAGTTCGTTTACCGGGAAGGTGATTACACCGTCTGGTACACATTAGAGCCAAAATCATATACGGTCTACTATGAAGACTATATGGCTGGCAAAGAAGAATAAGACAGATGAGTAGAATAACATGTTAATTGTATTAGAAAGTATTTTATGGGTGATCCGGTTCTTTTTCGGAGCCTGTATCTTTAGTTTTTTGAATGTGGTGATTGACCGCTTGCCAAGAGGAGAGAGTGTGGTAAACGGAAGAAGTCATTGTACGAATTGTGGCAGAGTATTACATGCATGGGAACTGATCCCGTGTGTCAGCTACATATTCCTGCGCGGACGATGTGCAGGTTGTAAAAGCCGCATTCCGGGAAGAGATTTCTTCGTGGAAGTGATTGGCGGCGCAGCATTTATCGGCTGTGGAATTCGTTATGGCTGTGGCAGTCTTGGATTGTTATCAATGCGTGGTACAGTCATGTTGATTTATTTTGGAATACTACTTGTGGTAGCCCTTATTGATTGGGATACCCAGATTATTTATGATAGATTTCACATTTTTATTTTGATATTAGCAATTGCAAATATATGGCTCGTTCCGGAACAAGGGCTTGTAGACAGGCTGATCGGGGCGCTGATCATCTCTGTTCCGATGCTGCTTCTGGCACTTGTGATCCCGGGAGCATTTGGCGGCGGGGATATCAAGTTGATGGCGGTCTCCGGAGCATTTCTTGGGACAGGACCGGTAGTGTGCGCCATGTTTTTCGGGCTGCTGACAGGAGGCGCTTACGGAGCATTTATGCTAAAGAGCAAGAAATTAGAAAAAAAAGATGTATTTGCATTCGGACCATTTCTTGCATTCGGACTGGCGTTTGCGGCATTATATGGAGATCAGATCGTTACATGGTATCTGCATTTTTTATAAAGAGAGTAACGAACAGTTACTAAAGAGATAAAAATCAGGTATAGATAAAATAGAAAGAAAGAGGAAGTTCGCACATGGCACGTTTTAAATACGTCGCAAAGGATATGAGTGGCAAGGTTCATAAGGGCACTGTGGAGGCAGCATCCGAGAATGCGCTGACGCAGCAGTTACGGGAAGAGAACCTCTATCTGGTTGAAGCGAAAGATTTAAATGGAGCAAAAAAGCATAAAAAGTTAAAAGCGAAGCAGCTTGCAGCCTTTTGCCGGGAACTGTCCACACTTCTGGCATCAGGTGTCACGCTTGTAAGGGCGCTCGACATCATTTCCGAGCAGGAAGGAATGAACAAAGACGAGCGGGATATTTATAAGGATGTGTTACAGGATTTAAAACGCGGTATCAGTCTGTCTGATGCCATGGAATCCAAGGAATGCTTTCCGGATCTGATGATCGGAATGATCCGTTCCGGTGAGGGAAGTGGTAACCTGGATCTGGTGACACAGAGATTATCGATTCAGTATGAGAAGGATTATAAGCTGACCCAGCAGGTGAAGTCAGCCATGACTTATCCATGTATTTTGCTGGTGCTCTGTGTTGCAATTGTGATTTTGATCGTAACCTTTATTCTGCCACAGTTTCAGAGTCTGTTTGATCAGATGGAAAGCCTTCCAATGATTACGAATATTTTGATTGCAGTTTCCAACTTTCTTGTTCAGAAATGGTACATTGCATTATTGGCTGTTGCAGTGATCGTTGCACTGATTCGTATCATTGTCGGAATTCCGTCAGTGCGAAGAGGCGTAGACTGGCTGAAGGTTCATATGTGGGGCTTTGGTAAGTTGTTCAAAGTTGTTTATACGGCACGTTTTGCCAGAACACTGAGCAGCCTTTACTCCAGTGGTATGCCTCTTGTTTCAGCAGTTGGAGTGGCTGCAAAGACGATTGGAAATGGTTATGTAGAGTCGCAGTTTGACGAAGTTATCACAATGGTCCGCGGCGGGGTTCCGCTTTCACAGGGGCTGCGAGAAGTAGACGGATTGCTAAAAAAACTCTCCAGCACGATTCTGGTCGGAGAAGAAAGCGGACGTCTGGATGTGATGCTGGATTCTATTGCAGAGACATTGGAAGCGGATGCAGAACAGGCTACAAAGCGGATGGTCACGCTTCTGGAGCCAATCTTGATTATATTTATGGCGCTGATCGTCGGCTGTATTATGATTGGAGTTATGCTTCCAATCTATCAGTCTTACTCAGCGATCGAAAATGCGTAATTACGAAGGAGGAACTTACAGGTGAGCGATACTGTTATTGTTTTACAGGAAGAATGTATTTTGGCTGCAAGTGGAAAAGCAGGACGAAGACCAAAAATCAGCAGGACAGACATGATCCCGACCGAAGTTCACACAGACCCTTTTGAACAGTGGAAAAGGGCACTTCTTGCATATAAGGAAAAGGAGCATCCAGGTTCTGTAAAGCTTGTGCTTCCATCCAATTATTCATCCACACGAATTTCACAGATTCCGTTTGCGACAGGTAAGCAGCTTACAAAGATGGCAGAACATGTTGTTTCAGAGTCTGCAGCAGAAGGAATTGTAGATTATGGTATTACGTATGCAGATAAAAAGCAGGGCGTGACCGTATGCTGTGCCAGCGTAGAAGAAAATATTTGTAACAGGCTTTTAGCAATGTGTGAGGAGATAAATCTTCCGGTGCGTGCAATTACTGTGCCGATGGAAGCATACTTAAGAGGGCTGTCCCAGTTAAAGACTTATGCCAACAAGACGGCTATCTTCTTGTTTTTTGAGGACTCTGGTGTGACCAGTATCCTGTATAAGAACGGAGTATATCTGTATTCTACAAGAAGCCGTATCTTCAGCGAGCGCGGGACGTTGGATTTTGGGACAGAGATTGTCCGGAACATTTCCGGTATCATACAGTTTTATGCAACGACAACATCTGGAATCCCGATTACAGACATTTATTATGCAGGCTGTATGGAGGATGATTTTGAAGTATGCCTCGATGGAATCCATATGATGAACCTTCAGGCAGCTTTGCTTCAGGTGGATGCGATTTATGAAACCCAGGGAAATCCAGAGGACTGGCTTGTGTGTGCCGGAGCATTGGTGGATGATAAGACGAAGCAGGTCAATCTCTATCAGAAATGGAAGAAGTCTGGCGGTATGGACAAAGTGGTGGAGAAAGAAAGCTTTGTAAAACATATCGTCCCACCGGTGCTCACATTGGCTGTATGTATGGCGTTATTTGGAGCAGTATCTGTCTGGAATCTGCTTGAGAGTAAGAAGATTGATGACATCAATGACTGGATCAACGACAGTCAGATCCAGCAGCAATATCAAGAGGCAGATGAGGTCATGAAAGAGAGCGAGCGTTTAGTTGAGCAGAAGCTCCAGGTGGAGCAGATGAAGCAGAATCTGGCAACTTATCCGGATCTGGATGCAGATATAATAGCCAGAATCGCGGATGTCAGCGGAAGCACCATGAATGTGGAAGTTAAGTCCATGGATGCAGAAACAGGACTTCTTACATTTCATGCGGTGAGCAGTGCAGTCATTGATATTCCGGGATATGTCAATAAACTAACGCAGACAGGATTATTTTCAAGTGTAGATTATAGCGGCTATCAGTATCAGGACGGCGAATACACGCTGGATCTGTCCTGTATACTAAAGGCTATAGATGCAGGAGGTGACAAGGAATGAAGCTGGAAACGGAATTAAAACCAGGGGATATTGTATTATTAAAAGTGCTTGCCTGCATATTGATCTTATTTTTTACACTTCGCTTTCTTGTATTTCCAGGGTTGGAGAAGAACCAGGATCTGCAGAATGAGAAAGAACAGGTAGAGCAGACGAAGCAGGAGATGCAGGATACAATCAAACAAAAGAGTATTGTTGAGAAGAAAATCGTAAAGCAAAAAGCAGAGCTTGTGGATGCTTCGCAGGGATTTTATGATCTGCTTGAGAATCAGCAGGTCGATGAACTGGTGACAGGAATTGCGTTAAAGCACAATTTAAAACCAGTGTATCTTAAAATCGAAGGAACCGAAGCAGGAGTACCGGCAGCTTATCAGACTGTCACACAGACGGACGAGTCCGGTGCCCAGACGGCAAAGTCTGCACAGGAGGAGCTGGATGAGAACAACCAGGAGTCTTCATCTGATACAGATTATGAACCGGAAGTTGTCTTGCAGTATGTAAATACAACGACGGTGTCCATGACTTTACAGGGAAATGAGTCGCAGATCCGGGAAATGTTAGATGATATTGCAAAAAATTATCCGGGCGTACAGGTGCGTTCCTTTGATATGAATGAAAATACTTATGTAGATTCCAGTCTGCAGCAGATTTCACAGAATAACTGCGAGTGTGTACTGGCTGTCTATACTTGCGGGCAGCTTGGTACTACTGCATCCGGAGAGGAGAACTAGAAGTGAGAACGAATCTGAGAATTGGAGAAATCCTGGAAGATAAAGGGTATGTCACCGCAGAGCAGATCGGACAGGCTCTTGCGTATCAAAAAGAGCATAGAGATAAACGAGTCGGCCAGATATTGATGGAGTTGGGATTTGTAACCGAGAATCAGGTATTAGAGGCATTGGCAGACAGGTTGCGTCTTGAAATCGTAGATGTGGCGCAAATCCCGGTTGATCTTAAAGCGGTTGGAATGATCAATCGCGAGCTGGCAGAGAAGAATCTGATTCTTCCGGTCAGTGTAAAAGAGCATAGTATGGTTCTCGTGACCAATGATCCACTGAATTATTTTGCCCTGGAAGAAGTCAGACAGCAGACAGGCTGCCACCTTGAAATTCAGCTCAGTGAGGAAGCACCATTAAAAAAAGCAGTATCTTACTATTATGCAGAGGTTCATGCAAGAAAAGCAGCAAAACAGGCAAATGTAGGATTCTCAACAACAGATGTAGATGAGCTGGAAATCGAAAATCTGGATAATCCAGATGAAGCACCGATCATTCAGCTTCTTAATAGCCTGATCGAGCGTGCAATTAAAGCGGAAGCCAGTGATATTCATATTGAACCATTTGAGCAGGAGACAAATGTGCGGATGCGTATTGATGGTGTGGTATCGGAATATGTTAAGATACAGAAAAATATTCACGGACCACTGATTGCCCGTATTAAGATTCTGGCAAATCTGGACATCGCAGAGAAGAGAATCCCACAGGATGGACATTTTCGGGTAGCGCTTGGAGACGGACAACAAGTTAATATCCGTGTATCGGTACTTCCGACCGTATTTGGTGAGAAGGCAGTATTGCGTATTATGGCAGCAACGTCTCATCTGGATCATGCAGATCATTTTGGAATGGATGAGTACAGTTATAATCTGTTCAGACCGCTTCTGGATTATCCGAATGGAATCATTTATATTACAGGACCAACTGGTAGTGGAAAATCTACGACACTTTATATGATATTAGATTACCTGTCAGGCAGACAAGTGAACATTTCTACTATTGAAGACCCGGTGGAGAAGAATTTGTCTGGAATTAACCAGACGCAGGTCAATCCGACAGCAGGACTTACATTTGATGTAGGACTTCGTGCCCTTATGCGTCAGGATCCGGACATTATCATGGTTGGCGAGACTCGTGACGGTGAGACTGCCGGAACGTCTGTCCGCGCTGCTATTACCGGACATATGGTGCTTAGTACACTTCATACTAACGATGCGGTGTCAAGTATTGTGAGACTGGAAGACATGGGAGTTGAAACTTATCTGGTCGCAAACTCTCTCGTAGGTCTGATCGCACAGCGTCTGCTTCGTAAAGTCTGCCCGAACTGCGCAAAAGAAGTAGAGACGACAGAGCAGGAGAGGATTCTTCTGGGAGAAGATGTGCGTACAGTCAAACGTGGTATGGGCTGCTCTCAGTGCAACCATACTGGATACAGGGGACGTATCGCAGTGCATGAGATCCTGGCAATTAACCAGGAGATCCGAAGAATGATCATGGAGCATGAATCCGTGGAAAATATCACAAAATATGCAAGAGAACATCAGCATATGCGCACGCTGAAAGAAAGCGGACTGATTCTTGTAAAAGAAGGAGTCACGACACCGGAAGAATTGATGAAGATCAGCTATGAATAAATTGCAGAATAAGAAGATAGGATAGGGGAGAAGAATATGTTAGATCGAAGACAGATCCATACAGTGATCGATACGCTTATCAGGGAGGCAAGGATCCGTTCTGTCTCCGATATTCATATTACAGAGGGGATGCCTGTGTGGTACAGGATCCACGGGTGCCTGACACAGGCCAGGGACGTATTGAAGGAGTATGATATCCGTGAAGTACTTCTTGGAATGATGAATGAGAAGCAAAGAAAGCAGTTCGAAGATGGTCAGGATGTGGATTTTGCCTGGCAGACCACGGATGGCTGCCGCCAGCGAGTGAATATTTTCTGTGAACAGAAAAAAATTGCAGCAACGATCCGGCTGCTGAATCAACATATTCCGACTCTGGAAGAACTCAAAATTCCAACGACATTGTATCAGCTTTCCGAGGAGCCAAGAGGAATTATCCTTGTTACCGGACCGACAGGAAGTGGTAAGTCAACAACTCTTGCAGCGGTCATTGAGGCTATGAATCAGAAGTATGACAGACATATTATTACAATTGAAGATCCAATTGAGTATGTCTACGAGTGCAAGAAATCTCTGATCCATCAAAGAGAGGTGGGTCAGGATGTGACGAATTTTGCTTCCGCACTTCGAAGTGCCCTGCGTGAAGACCCGGATGTAATTCTGGTAGGAGAAATGCGCGATTATGAGACAATCTCAGCAGCACTTCTTGCGGCAGAAACAGGACATCTTGTATTGTCTACACTTCATACGACAGGTGCAGCCCAGACGGTGGAGCGTATCATTGATGCCTGCCCGGCAGAAAGTCAGAACCAGGTGCGTATCCAGCTCGCCGGTACCTTAAAGGGAATCATAAGCCAGTGCCTGATTCCATGTGGCGGCGGCATGACCCGTGTACCTGCGACCGAATTACTGACAGGTTCTGATGCCATCCTGAACCTGATACGTGAAGGAAAAACGCACCAGATTTCCGCCATGATGCAATCTTCAGCGGCAAGCGGGATGCATACACTGAATATGGATCTTTCCAGATTGATGCAACAGGGATATATTACAAGAGAAGAAGCAATGAAATTTACTAATAATAAAGCAGAGTTAACACAGTATATGTAAGTAAAACAAAAAACACGCTATTATGTACAGGACCGTCACAAGAGGTGATAGGTCCTTTTTTCATATAATAGGAAATTGCACATTCTTTGTTTTTCAAAAAAAGAATTGAGATATTAGTAATGCTTTCGGCACCAACGCTCAAGTAGATTGATGAGCGAATAGAGAAGTGTTGCCATGAGACAGAGAAGAAGGATACTCATAAGAAGCCAATCCATCTTAAAGACCTGGCTCGCGTAGATGATTAGATATCCAAGCCCTTCTCTGGCAGCCAGGAATTCACCGATGATCACGCCTACGAGGCAGAGTCCGATGTTGACTTTCATGTTACTGATGATTGCCGGAAGAGAAAAAGGAAGTACGACTTTTAGAAGCGCGTGCCTCCGATTTCCACCCAGCGTATAGATGAGTTTCAGTTTTCCTGGATCGACGGTCATAAAACTGGTGTATAAGTTCAGAATGCTTCCAAAGATTGCTACAGACATTCCGGCGACGATAATTGTTGTTTTTGTTGCTCCAAGCCAGACAATAAGAAGTGGTGCCAGTGCAGACTTCGGCAGACTGTTCAGTACTACCAGGTAAGGATCCAGGATCTCTGATAACCGTCTGCTGAACCAGAGAAGAATGGTAACCAGAATGCTGGTGGCAGTGACGAGCAGGAAGCTTAAGATTGTCTCGTATAGTGTGACATTGGTGTGCAGAAAAATGCTTTTATCCAGCACCATGCCCCAGAAACATAGTGCAATTTTTGACGGGCTGCTAAAGATGAAGGAGTCGATGATACCTACATTTGCAGTGAATTCCCAAAGAAAGAGAAAACTGAAAAGAATCAGAATCCGGGAGATACCGACAATGTATTTGTGCTTCTTTTGCTGTTTCAGATAGTTGATCTGATTTTCAGAAAGTTCATTTAAAAATTCAGTCATCTGTATTCAGCTCCTTCCATATTAAGTTGAAGTAATGTTTGAATTCCGGGGAGTTCCGGCGGTTCAAAGGAGTATCCTGTTCCAAATCAAAAATGAGTGGAACAGTCTGACGTATATTTGCCGGGCGTCCGGAAAGGACAATGATCCGGTCGGCAAGGGAGATGGCTTCTGACAGGTCGTGTGTTACAAGAATGGCTGATTTTCCTTCCTGCCGGATGATCTGACCAATATCGTCCCCGACATTTAAGCGGGTCTGATAGTCCAATGCGGAAAATGGTTCATCCAACAGTAGGAGATCTGGATCCAGAACGAGCGTACGGATCAGGGCGGCCCGCTGGCGCATGCCGCCGGAAAGTTCCGAGGGTCTTGCATTTTCAAACTGTTTCAGCCCATAGATGTCTAGAAGATTATGTGCCTTTTCCCTGGTCCTTGCAGTCAGCATATGCTGAATTTCCAGTCCTAAAATAACATTATTGTAAATGGTCCGCCATTCGAAAAGTTCATCATGTTGTAACATATAGCCTACATTTGTGGTGCTTTCGTGAAGGTATTTCCCATTGATTTTAATGAAGCCTTTTTCCGGTATGAAAAGTCCGGCAATAATAGAAAGAAGCGTTGACTTTCCGCAACCCGAAGGTCCGACGATGGCAACGAATTCTCCTTTATTCAGGATAAAGGAGATGCCATTTATGGCAGGAGTTTCTCCGTCCGGATTGTGGTAAGCATAGTGAATATTCTTAAGTTCCAGTACTTGATCCATGGAAACCTCCGCAAATGATAATCCTATATCTTATCATATGTATCTTGAAAGAAAATGTGTGGTCAGTTTTATATCAAACGAAAAATGTATATTTCCGTGGTCATAAAATGGTTCATAAATATGGATTTTCCCTTGTCATCTTGTTATGAAAAAGTTATAATTGCATGTGAGTACGCAAGATAGGAACGATGAGTATGAATTATCAAAAAGAATTAGACAAGTTATTGGATACGCTGACAAAAGAAGGGCGTGTTCCAAGGCTTCTGTTACACAGTTGCTGTGCTCCATGCAGCAGTTATGTGTTAGAGTATCTGAGCAATTATTTTGAAATCACAGTGTTCTACTATAATCCGAATATTTATCCGGAGACAGAGTATACGAAGCGGATTCTGGAACAACAGAAACTGATTGATGATATGAATTTCAAATATCCGGTCAGCTTTGTAGCGGGAGAATATGAGAAAGAGAAATTTTACGAGATGGCCAGGGGACTTGAGGAGGTCAAAGAAGGCGGCTCCCGGTGCATGAAATGTTATGAGCTGCGTCTCAGAGAGACTGCAGAGATTGCAAAAGCAGGAGAATATGACTATTTTACAACCACGCTTAGCATCAGTCCACTGAAGAATGCAGCAAAGCTCAATGAAATCGGGCAGCGTCTGGGAAAAGAATATGGTGTGGAATATTTGATTTCAGATTTTAAGAAGAAAAATGGTTACAAGCGTTCCACAGAACTGTCAAAAATTTATGGTTTGTACAGACAGGATTACTGTGGTTGTGAATTTTCTCAGAGACAACGAAAGTAAGACACTGTTGACTTTAGATAAAAATATGGTACACTTTTATACAGTACAGTATTAAATGACGGAAAGGAAGAGATTATGGCACAATTATGGGGAGGTCGTTTCACAAAAGAGACTGACCAGTTAGTATATAAGTTCAATGCATCTATCTCATTTGACCAGAGATTTTATGAGCAGGATATCAAAGGAAGTATGGCACATGTTACCATGCTTGCAAAGCAGGGAATCCTGACCGATGCAGAAAAAGAGACAATTATTACAGGACTTCAGGGGATTCTTGATGATGTGAAATCCGGAAAACTTGAGATTACTGATAAATATGAAGATATTCACAGTTTTGTTGAGGCAAATCTGATCGACCGTGTGGGAGATGCGGGTAAGAAGCTTCATACAGGACGAAGCAGAAATGATCAGGTTGCACTGGATATGAAGCTTTATATCCGTGATGAAGTGCAGGAGACAGATACATTGATTAAGGAGATGTTAGAGGCGATTCTTGGAATTATGGAGAATAACCTTGAGACATATATGCCGGGATTCACACATTTACAGAAAGCACAGCCAATCACACTGGCTCACCACATGGGCGCGTATTTTGAGATGTTCAAAAGGGATCATGAGCGTATGAAAGACATTTATGCAAGAATGAATACATGTCCGCTTGGATCCGGAGCCCTTGCAGGAACGACTTACCCATTAGACCGTGCCTATACAGCAAAGCTTCTTGGATTTGACGGACCAACTATGAACAGTATGGATGGTGTTTCTGACAGAGATTATCTGATTGAGTATTTGTCAGCGCTTTCCATGATTATGATGCATCTGAGCCGTTTCTCAGAGGAAGTGATCATCTGGAATTCTAATGAATATAAGTTTGTTGAGATTGATGATGCTTACAGTACCGGAAGCAGTATTATGCCGCAGAAGAAGAATCCGGATATTGCAGAGCTTGTAAGAGGTAAGACCGGACGTGTCTATGCTGCACTGACCGGACTTCTTGTTACAATGAAAGGAATTCCGCTTGCATACAACAAAGACATGCAGGAAGATAAAGAACTTCCATTTGATGCAATCGATACAACAAAAGGATGCTTACAGTTATTTGCAGGCATGCTTCGTACGATGACATTTAAGAATGACCGCATGGAAGAGAGTGCAAAGCACGGATTTACAAATGCGACAGATGCAGCAGATTATCTTGTGAATCACGGAGTTCCGTTCAGAGACGCACACGGAATTGTTGGACAGCTCGTGTTACTTTGTCTGGATAAGAAGATTCCGTTGGATGATCTTCCACTTGAGGAGTATAAGAAGATTTCACCTGTATTCGAGGAAGATATCTATGAAGCAATCAGTTTAAAGACATGTGTAGAGAAACGTAATACAACTGGTGCACCGGGTGTGAAACCGATGCAGGAAGCAGTGGATAGTTATAAAAAATATATGGAAGAGTACTAGAAGGGAGACATACGAGATGGATCAGAAATTAAGAGTCGGAATATTAGGAGCAACAGGAATGGTTGGACAGCGCTTTATTGCACTTCTGGAGAACCACCCATGGTTCGAGGTTGTAACAGTTGCAGCCAGCCCGAGATCAGCAGGCAAGACATATGAAGAAGCAATCGGAGACCGCTGGAAAATGGATACACCGATGCCGGAAGGAGTTAAGAAACTGATCGTTGCGAATGTTAATGAAGTCGAGAAAGTAGCTTCTTCTGTAGACTTTGTATTTAGTGCAGTTGATATGACAAAAGACGAGATTCGCGCAATCGAGGAAGCGTATGCGAAGACAGAGACACCGGTTGTCTCCAATAACAGTGCACACCGCTGGACAAAAGATGTTCCGATGGTAGTGCCGGAGATTAACTCAGACCACTTTGAGTTGATCAATGATCAGAGAAAACGTCTCGGCACAACTCGCGGATTTATTGCAGTAAAACCAAACTGCTCTATCCAGAGTTACACACCTTGCCTTGCAGCATGGAAAGAGTTCGGACCAAAAGAAGTTGTTGCTACAACATATCAGGCGATTTCCGGAGCAGGTAAAACATTCAAAGAGTGGCCGGAGATGGTAGAGAATATTATTCCATACATCGGTGGAGAGGAAGAAAAGAGCGAGCGGGAGCCGCTTCGTGTTCTTGGAACATATGAGAACGGACAGATCACACTTGCAGATGCTCCGAAGATTACATGCCAGTGTCTGCGTGTGCCGGTTCTGAACGGACATACAGCCGCAGTATTTATCAACTTTGAGAAGAAACCTACAAAAGAGCAGCTTATTGAGAAACTGGAAAGCTTCAAAGGATTTCCGCAGGAGGCAGGACTTCCAAGTGCACCAAAGCAGTTTGTCCGCTACATGGAAGAGGATAACCGTCCACAGGTAAGATTAGACGTAGACTATGAGAACGGAATGGGTGTATCCATCGGACGTCTCAGAGAAGATTCTATGTTCGACTTTAAGTTCGTAGGACTTTCACACAATACAGTCCGCGGAGCAGCAGGCGGAGCTGTACTCTGCGCAGAAGCACTGACGGCAAAAGGATATATTCAGGCAAAATAATCACAGAGGGGATATGAATACATGGCAAAACAGGGAGGTCAGACTCCACTTTACGAACAAGTGGTCAAGATGGTCAAAGATCAGATTGTATCCGGGGTTTATACAAAGGGAGATCTGTTGCCAAGTGAAAAAGAAATGATTGATAATTTTGGGGTCAGTCGAATCACCGTCCGGAAAGCATTATCGATTCTGTCTGATATGGGTTATATCCGAACAGAAAAAGGGCGGGGGAGCGAAGTGATTCTAGATGTAGAAGACTTGCTGTCACGTGGAAAATTTTCAGAAGAGATGACTGCATATCGCAGACTATGCATGGAAGCAACACAGGTTCGGATTTTGTTAGAGCCGGAGATCGCAAGACAGGTTGCGATAAAGGCGACAGACGAGCAGCTTGCATCTCTTCGCATCTGGGAGAATCATATTCGGATGAAAAATCCAACGAATGAATTTCATTTGGCACTTGCAGAAATACTGGGTAATCAGGAACTTGTAGAAATGTTGCAACAGTTGATCGAGGTGGAGGAGTCAAAAGCGCCCAAAGATATGGTGTTGCCAGAACAACAGGAAAAGGTTGCACAGACATTAAGTTTACAACATCAGAAGATTTTGAGAGCAATCGAGGCGAGAGATGCTGAGTTCGCATATTTTTACATGAAAGAACATGAAAAATATGCAGAACAGATGTATGAAGATTATTTCAGACGTGTTATGGCGTAATATATGTTAGAATTTAGATTAGATAGAACCATCTGGATATAATATAGCAAATTGTATTCATAAAAGTTAAAAGTCATAAAAGGATAACAAGAAAGGAAGTATAGAGATATACTTCCTTTCTTGTTATCTAATTCTATAGATAGACATAACAACATGAAAATATTTATAGAAGATGTTCGTTAATATTTTGTGCAATACTGTCAAAAAAACGGCGAAGTTATTATGCGATAATACAGAAAAACGAGAAATATTATTTACATAATTGATTAAACAGGGAAGATATGTTATGATATATAACAAGTTAGAAGTGCAACAAGAAAGGAAGGTCAAGGGAAATATGTATGATTTTGACAAAGTAGTTGACCGCAGAGGTACAAGTAGTATTAAGTGGAATGTACAATGGGATTTTGGTCAAAAAGACGGATTGCTTCCATTCTGGATCGCAGATACGGACTTCGCATCTGAGCCGAAGATTCTTGAGGCAATGAAAAAAAGATGTGATCATCCGATTTTTGGTTATGCGGATCCATGGGATAGTGTGTATGATGCTATCCAGGGATGGTGGGATCGTAGACATGGATTCCACGCAGAAAAAGACTGGATGTTCATCAGCAGTGGTGTGGTAACCAATATTTACTTTAATATGCAGATGCTTGTTCCAAAAGGAGGGAAAATTCTTGCATTCACACCTGTATACGATCCATTCTTTGCAGCAATTGAAAACAGTGGACATGAATTAGTAGCATGTCCAATGGATCGGGTTGATAATTACTTTACTATCAACTATGAAAGATTCGAGGATGAATTAAAGAATGGTGTAAAAGCGGTTATGTTCTGCAACCCACATAATCCGGTCGGACGTGTGTGGACAGAGGAAGAGCTCCGTAAGCTTGTTGAATTGTGTGTGAAATATGACGTATATCTTCTAAGTGATGAAGTACATGCAGACTATGCTTTGACACGCAACTATACAACGCTTGGAAAGTTCCCGGAGATTTATGACAAACTGATTATTTACACAGCAATCAGTAAGTCATTTAACATGGCAGGTCTTGTATCTTCTTGTCTGATTATTCCAAATGTGGAATTAAAGAAACAGGTAGTTGCAGATTTTGAGTCTCGTTGGATGTTCGGACCATGTGACCTTGCATTTACAGCAATGGAAGCGGCTTATACATACGGTGACACATGGATGGATGAGGCACGCGCATATGTAAAAGCAAATGCAGATGCCACAGAGAAATTCATTGCAGAGAGAATGCCAAAAGTTCAGGTTACAAAGTATGAAGGAACATTCCTGATGTGGCTGGATATGAATTGTTATGGTCTGACAAGCGAAAAGATTACAGAGATTCTTGCAAAAGAATATGGGGTAGCGCTCGGAGACGGCAGCCACTATGGAAAAGATGCAGAAGGATTTATGAGATTTAACATTGGTTGTGCAAGAGAGACTTTGATGAAAGGTCTGGAACTGATGGCAGCAATGTATGATAAGTATGTGAAATAGGAATGAGGAGAACATTATGGGTGAAGAGAAGAAACAGGGAGAACTGAAAAAAGTTCTTGGCCTTGGGGATTTGATGGGAATCGGTATCGGACAGATCATCGGTTCAGGTATTATGTCACTGACAGGTATTTGCATTGCGCTGACAGGTGCAGGAACACCATTTGCTTTCCTGACAGCAGCACTTCTTGTTTTGTGTCCAAACATGGTTCTGGCTGTTCTTGGAGCAGCAGTACCGGCGACAGGTGGCATGTATACATATGTACGTGATTACATAGGAAGAAAGACTGGATTCTTTTATCTGGCACTTCTGGTAGCAGGACAACTAGTCCTTGCAATGTTTGCGATTACGTTCGCAGTTTACATGCATGATCTGCTTCCGGGAACAAATCAGACAGTTGTAGCATTTGTACTTTTAACAGTTTGCTTTATTATGAACATCCTTGGTGTTGAGATGGCTGCAAAACTTCAGAACATCCTCGTTATTGTTCTGGTAGCTGCAATGGCATTATTCATTATCTTTGGGTTGCCAAAGGTTGACTGGTCAGCATTTGACAGCATCGATAAAATTATGCCAAACGGATTTATTAACTTTATGACAGGTGCGAGCTTGCTTACATTTGCCACAGGTGGAGCGGAGTTCTTAAGTGAGCTTGGCGGAGAGATGAAGAATCCTGGACGTGATCTTCCGAGAGCGATGATCGGCTGTACAGTAGTAGTAGCTGTTATCTATGCATTTATCGGAGTTGTCGCAGCAGGAGTCCTTCCGGTTGACCAGATTGCAGGCGAAAGCTTATCACTTGTAGCAAAAGAGATTTTCCCGAAAGGATTGTATGTATTTTTCGTTGTTGGTGGAGGAATGTTTGCAGTAGCATCTACACTGAATGCAAGTTTTACTTGGGTAACAAAAGGTCTTCTTGTTGCAGCTGAGGAAGGCTGGCTTCCAAAGAAAGCGGCATATGTTGGAAAAAGGGGAACACCGGTTGTACTGCTTACAGTATTTTACATTATTGGTGCAATTCCGATTCTTACAGGCATGAGCCTTGAGACAATTTCAAGACTTGGTAATGGTCTGAGCCTGATTTATGTATTATTCCCAATTGCTACAGGATATCTGATTTATAAGAAAAATCCAGAAGCTATGGCAAAATCACCATTCAAAGTTGGAAAAGTTCCACTTTACATCTTTACAACAATAGGTCTGATTGGATATGTAATTGCAGCTGCTTTGAACTTTGCTGATATTCAGAACGCATGGCAGATGATCGTTGTATTCTTTGCAATCGTAATTATCTAT
>OGQI01000074.1_pt1 | contig 74401 bp, 54 predicted proteins | sample 1553171 | NCBI WGS metagenome assembly OGQI01 (sample SAMEA2579988, study PRJEB22360) | human gut metagenome | biome: human gut; feature: human-associated habitat; material: faeces | place: Denmark | collected 2008/2010
ACATCCGCAACGCATACATGAACAGCAAATCGGGCAGAGAACAGCTCAAAACGGTTCTCTCTGACGAATATTACAACGCTGTTTTGGCTGTATGGGGTGATAATCCAACCATTGACGAGCCGACTGTTGACGAAATCTGACGAAAGTCTGACGAAAGTTATTCACAACACTCATTAACATACAACAACAAATAACAACTTCATAAAATAACAAAAAAACAAGCCAAAACTAAGGCAGATGCTGTGTTTTGGCTTGTTTCCTATGTTTTTGCCGATGTTAAAATTCGACAATTGTTTGGTGCGCCAACAGGGACTCGAACCCCGGACCGACCGGTTATGAGCCGGTAGCTCTAACCAACTGAGCTATTGGCGCGTATTCTGTTTTCATTTGACAAATAGTTTATGCAATGTCAAATATCGTAATCAGCTTACGCAAAAAATATTATATCAAACTTTCCTTTGATTGTCAATGATTTTTCTACCGTAATATTCATTGTGGTTTTGCACAGTAAATTTAAATAAACTTACTTTTCACTTGTTCAAATCAACTGCTTGTGTTATAATTGCCTTATACGGACGGTGAAGATACACTTGACCGAAAAACAATTTGGAGGTTTTTAATATGGCAGAAATAAAAGCGTTCAGAGGAATGCGTTACAACACGGAAAAAGCAGGCGAAATTTCTCAGCTTTGCTGTCCGCCTTATGACATCATAAGCGAGGAACAAAGACTCGGTTATATCAGCGAAAACGAGTATAATATCATTCGGCTTGAGCTTCCGAAAGAGGGCGAAAACCCGTATCAGACAGCAAGAGAAATCCTTGATATGTGGCGGAATAAGGGTGTTCTTGTGAGTGAGGACAAGCCTGCAATCTATGTTTATGAGGAAGAATTTACGGCTTACGGCGAACGCAAGAGCATCAAGGGTATCATCGCCCGTGTTCATCTTGAAGAGTTTGAAAAGGGAATCATTCTTCCGCACGAGTTCACTCTTTCAAAGGCTAAAGAGGACAGACTTAATCTTATGAAGGCAACAAACTGCAATTTCAGTCAGATTTATGCCCTTTATATGGACAGCGAGCATACAACTCTTGCAACAATTGACAATGAGTCAAAGGACGCACCAAAGCTTGAATTTACCGACGGTGAGGGTGTTACTCACAGACTTTGGATTGTTACGGATGAAAATGTAATCGCAAAGCTTTGTGCAGATTTTGCCGACAGAAAGCTCTATATTGCAGACGGTCACCATCGCTATGAAACCGCTCTAAACTATCGAAATTACTGCCGTGAAAACGGTCTTTCAAAGGTTGGCGATCCTTGTGATTATCAGATGATTTACCTTGTTGACATGGAGCATCCGGGACTTGTTGTATTCCCGACGCACCGCCTTGTGCGTGATTTGCCGGACTTTAATGTTGGAAAAGTTCTTGACGGTTGCAGGGAATATTTTGATGTTACCGAAATGAACGGTACGGACAATATGGAAAGCGAGCTTGCAAAGCTCTATGACGAGGGCAAAAAGGCATTCGGATTCTATGTTGGAAACGGAAAATGGTACAGGCTTGTGCTGAAAAATCTTGATATTATGGACAAGCTTCTTCCCGAATTGAGCGAACCGTCAAGACAGCTTGATGTTACAGTTCTCCATTCACTTGTGCTTGAAAGAATTTTCGGCATTGATAAGGAAAATATGGCAAATCAGATTAACCTTACATACACAAAGTTCTTCTCAGAGGCTGTTGAGGGCGTTGACAACGGCAAGTTTCAATGCTCGTTTGTGCTTAATCCGACAAGAGTAACCGAAATCCGTGATGTTGCCGCCGCCGGCGAAAAAATGCCGCAGAAGTCAACATATTTCTATCCGAAGATGATTACGGGCATGGTTATGAACGATATCGGAGTTGAATAATGAACGAAAAGACGCGTAGAAAAGACAGGGAAACTACCGAAGAAAGAGCCTATGAAATCCTTAAAAACGGTGAATACGGCATTTTGTCAACAATCGGGGAGGACGGCTATCCCTACGGTGTGCCTGTAAATTTTGCCGTTGAGGGCAACAAAATTTATTTCCATTGCGCTCCGAATTCGGGGTTGAAACTGAAAAATGTTGAATACAGCAACAAGGTTTCGTTCTGCACGGTTCAAAACAACAGAATTGACGGTACAAAACTGACTTCAAAATACGAAAGTGCGATTGTGTTCGGTACGATTGCAAAATCGGTTAAAAACAAGAACAGAGGTCTTGAACTGATTGTTGAAAAATATGCTCCCGAATTTATCGAAAGCGGAAAAAGGTGCATAGAGAAATCGGGCAGTATGACAGGCGTTTATGAAATCACAATCGAAAAAATCACGGGCAAGGAAAATAAATAGTTTATTTATAACCTTTAAGGGCAGAATATGAAAGAGGTGAGTATATGAAAATTCTTGTTGTTTTTACGGGCGGTACAATCGGCTGTGTGCGTAAGGGCGAGGTGCTTTCGCCCGACAATGAGCAGAAATATATGCTCACGCAGATGTATCTTGACAGGTACGGCGATGTTGATTTTGACACGGCTGAGCCTTATACCGTCCTCAGCGAAAATCTTGAGGGCTGTCACATGAACCGGCTTGCCGACTGTCTGCAAAGCTATGATTTGAACAGCTATGACGGCATTGTTGTAACTCACGGAACGGACACTTTGCAATATACATCTGCATTTCTTGCTTATATTTTTGACGGCTTAAATGTGCCGATTGTGCTTGTTTCGGCAAATTATCCGCTAGATGACAGCCGTTCAAACGGCTTTGAAAATTTTGTCGGTGCGATTGACTTTATAAAATCAGGCAGCGGAAACGGTGTTTTTGTTTCGTATAAAAACGCGGACTTGCCCGTGACAATTCACAGAGCGTCAAGACTGCTTGCACATTCGGCATACAGCGACGAACTGCACAGCATTTTTGACGAAAGCTACGGAAAAATTCAGAACGGAATTTTTGTGAAGAATACCCGTTATAAGGCATCAAAAAGCGAGTTCACATTTGATGAAAGCGTCCGACTTTCGGATAACAGCAATGTGCTTAAAATTTCAGCAACGGTCGGTATGCAGTATCCTGAAATTACGGAAAATGTAAAAGCCGTTCTCCTTGAGGGATTCCATTCGGGTACGCTGAATACAGACGGTAAGGCTTTGAACGACTTTTGTCAAAAAGCAAAAGCAATGAATATTCCCGTATTTTTGACGGGTGCGTGCAAGGGCTTTTATTACGAAAGCAAGCTGAAATTTGATGAGCTTAATATAAAAGTTCTGCCTCCTGCATCCCCGATTGCAATGTACATCAAGCTGTGGCTTTTGCCGAAAAGTGAATTTGACAAGGCTTTTTTGCCCTGTGCAGAAGATTTTTAATGTTAAGTTTTATAACATTTTAATAAATTAATCATATAATATATTAAAAAATAACAAAAATAATTTTTGATATTGACTTATAAAAACGAATAATATATAGTAATATTTGCAAGTTATTGATTTTATAACGATGCGCATCAAAAGATTAATAAAATTGCAATTATTACATACAGGAGATGGTTTTATGAGAATAATCAAGAAAAAATTTTCAATTGCTTTATGCTTAATGTTGGCAATTGCAATGTGTAGTCTTTCTATCGTTAATACAGCTGCGTTATCAATGCTTTCTGCTGATGTGGCTGATAACAGCGATTTAAAAACCAAAATTGGATATATAGATTTTTCATATTGTTATAAATCAAAAACTTTGGGTGAAGATGTAAAACAAGATCTTAAAAATGTCGAAAAATATATAAAACAAACAAAAAAGTATTCTTTATCTGATTTGAATAAATTAATAAAAAAGGCTGATAAAGTGTCCTTTAATACATATTCAACTAGCAAAGGAACTGATTATAGTAAATACTTGCCAACATCAAAGGTTCAATTGAACAGTTATGAAAAGAAAGTCTTTAATAGTAATCCTACCTATGGTATGGTTGTATTGGTTCAGGCGGATTATGCGAATAAACAAGAAAAAAATAGATTTGGTTCAAATACTATGGGAACAAATGGGGATGCTTTTCGACATGCATTGTGGAATGCGATGGGTGCACGCGGAACAAGTGTAAAATATATGGAACAGTTCGCAACTGCCCATGAAAAAGGTTCGAGCAATTATAATCCTAAAAGCGTAGATACCCAAATGGATTTGAAAAATAATGCTATCGGAAGAAATTTGTTAAAATCCATGAAATTTCCAAATAGACCACCTAATGGAATGACAATACCATTTATTATAACAACGAATATAGCAAATGCTGTTAACAGTGGTAAAATGGTAAGATATGTAGATGTAAAAAAACAAAAAAAGTATAATAAACTTATAAAAACAAATTCTTCATCTAAAAATTAAGGAGGAAAAATGAGAAAAAGTTTGGCATTGACAATTTCGTTAATTATTGTGTGTCTGTTTGCAGTAGGTTGTTCGCAGAGCGAATTCAAGCCGAATGACAGTATTGCAACTGAAATAAGCAAAATTCAGAATACCGAAAAGGGAATTTCGCTTGATTCATATGCAGACAGTTGGGATAAGGTTATTATTGATTCGTCATATGATGTGAAAACAGCTGTCGAAAATCTAAAAATCAAAAATGCCGAAAAACTGTCGGTTACAGGTGTTGACGATACATTGGTCATTGCTTTTATCAAAGATAATTCAATTACCGAATACGCTTTGATTGATAACAAAAACAAAGAAGTGTTTGATATTCTTTTTGATTATATGTATCAAAACACAAACAAAATTTATTCTAAAGGAACACTGTTTGAGAAAAATTAATAAAACCGCATAAATAAGAATAAGGACAAATGACTTGATGACTGTCATTTGTCCTTTTAGGTTATTGTATTAAATTATTCGTCTTTGCTTTTATCTTTGAAATTATCTTCTGTGATGTTGTAGGTTGCACCGACAACTTCCTGAGTAAGATACTTTTCGTTTTCGGCAAGCTTTTCCGAACGGTTGTCTGCCTCCTCATTTTCTTTACCCGGCCATTTCTTGTAAACTACCTTGAGAAGAATAGGTGTTGCAAGCGATGAAACGATGATGAGAATAATAATAGGAGCAAAAAACTGCGGTGCCATAAGACCTGTGTCAAGTCCCTTCTTGGCAACGATAAGACCGACCTCACCACGGTTCATCATACCTACGCCGATTTTGAGCGAGTCGGGCATATTGAATTTGCAAAGCTTTGCCGTACCGCCGCAGCCGATAACCTTTGTCAAAAGTGCAACTGCAACGAGTGCAATTGAGAACCAGAGCATTGAAAGGTTGAAATCGTTAAAGCTTGTCTGAAGTCCGATACTTGCAAAGAATACAGGTCCGAAAATCATGTACGAGCTGACATCCATCTTTCTTTCAATGTACTGTGAATCCTTGATGTTACAGAGGATAATACCTGCAACATATGCGCCTGTAATGTCTGCAATTCCGAAAAATTCTTCCGCACAATATGCACACGCAAAGCAGAGAACAAGACCGAAAATCGGAATTCTTCTTGAGTGCGGCCAGAGCTTGTCGAGCCACTTGAAGAGAAAATAAAGTGCAAAGCCGAGTACAAATGCAAGAACAAAGAAAAGTACAATGTTGATGCAAACGGACGCAGGCTGAACATCGGGGCTTTTGAAACCGATTACAACGGTGAGAAGTACGATGCCGATAACATCGTCTATAATTGCGGCTGAAAGAATTGTTGTTGCAACCCTTCCTTTCAGGTGTCCCATTTCTTTAAGAGCCTGAACAGTAATACTAACCGAGGTTGCCGCAAGGATTGTTCCCATAAATACAGCCTCAAGCATCGCAAGGTCACCGTCACCAAAGCCGAATACAAGGTAAACAGCCGCACCGCCTGCAACCGAAACGATTACACCGGCAAACGCAACAAGCAAGGCAACAGGTCCTGTTTTGATAAGCTCTTTAAGATCCGTTCCCAGACCTGCCGAGAACATCAGCAAAATAACGCCGATTTCAGCCATACCTGAGATGAACCCGTCATACGAAACAAAATTAAGCATACAAGGTCCTACGATAAGACCTGCAATAATCTCACCCACAACCTGCGGTGCGCCGAGCTTTCTGGCAACAATACCGAGAAGCTTTGCCGCAACAAGGATTATGGCAAGATTCTTCAGAATATCAAGTGTGTTAATTTCCATAACTTCTTTTTCGGACAGACTTCAAACGCCTCCTAAACGGCAGTCTGACCGACTCTCCTTCCTTTCTTATAAAACCGAATATATTCTATCACAATCGACAGCGATTTTAAATAAATATTTTGAAGTTCGACAAAAATCGCACTTTGCACAAATTAATGAATAATACAGCTTGAAAAATATGCAAAAAATCTTTTTATGTATTATTGCTTTTAAGGGTTGGAATGCTTGCTTTTATGAGTTTTGTCATATGCTCGGAAATCACTGAAATCGATTCAATAAGTTCATCCGAATAATCGTTTGTGTTCTCCTGATTTTCAACAAAGGCATAGTATCCGCCGTAGATTGCGTAGTCAAGAAGTGTGCAGAATTTCTTATCGTTTATATATTCCGGGCAGTTCTCGAAAATCATATTTTTCAATGATTTTGAAAGCTTTACTATAAGATTGGGATGTTGTGAACCGGAAAAAACCGTGTTTGTCAGTGCCTTGTTTTCGGTCATTGCACCCAGAAGATTGCGATAAAATTTTACGGGCTCGTCAATCATCATCTGCGGATTGCTTATGGTACTTACAATGCCGTCAACTACCTCGCTTTCAATTTTATCCGAAAGGTCGAACATATCCTCATAATATGTGTAGAAGGTCGATTTATTGATGAGTGCCTTTTCACAAAGCTCCTTAACGGTAATTTTGCGCAGTTCTTTTTTTGAACGCAGATTTACAAATGCGTCAAAAATACTTTTCTTGCTTTTTATAACTCTTATGTCCAAAGATAATCACCTGATTTTAAAATTAGTCGGTTTTCCAACGAAAGTAGCGTAATTGTCGCTTGTTTATGCTTTCGTTATTGTATATTATAACAGTATGGGATAAGTGTGTCAAAAATAAAAATTACGGATGAAACACGCATTCCATGACTATTTTTTGGAACGATTTTCACAGCAACTGACAATATTTCAGACAAACCGACAAAATTATTTACATAAAAATCGTTTTTACCACTTGTATATTTGGTGAAAATATATTATACTATACTTGTATTATTGAAGAACTGCCTACAATCGCAGAAAAGAGGGTTACTATGGCTTTTAAAATCAATGACGAAAGAGCGCCGCTTGATCAGTTTTTACAGGGCGAATCTGTTCGTGCTTATGAATTTTTAGGCTCACACTTTGTGAACTGGGACGGCCGTCAGGGCGTTGTTTTCAGAGTATGGGCACCGAACGCATTGTCCGTTTCGGTGGTCGGTGATTTTAACGACTGGAACAATGACGCAAACTTTATGTACAAAATCTCGGACGGCGGCGTCTGGGAGTTGTTTATTGAGGGAATTCCGGAGTTTGCCTGCTATAAATATTGTGTCGAAACCCCGTGGCATGAGAGAAGGCTCAAAACCGATCCTTATGCTTTTCATTGCCAGACTCGTCCCGACAACGCATCCCGTGTCTACGAGATTGACGGCTACGAGTGGCATGATGAAAAGTGGTATGATTACAAAAAAGAGCATCCGCACAAGAATATGCCTGTCAATGTTTACGAGGTAAACGCAGGTTCTTGGCGTAAGTATGAGGACGGCAATGTTTTCAGCTATCGCAAGCTTGCTGATGAGCTTATTCCTTATGTTAAGAATATGGGCTACACTCACATTGAGTTTATGCCTCTTACAGAATATCCGTTTGATGGTAGCTGGGGATATCAGGTTACAGGCTACTTTGCCGCAACATCCCGTTACGGTGAGCCGAAAGACCTTATGTATTTTGTGGACAGATGTCATGAAGAGGGCATCGGTGTTATCCTTGACTGGGTTCCTGCCCACTTTCCGAAGGACGCACACGGTCTTGGCAGATTTGACGGTACAGGCTGTTATGAATATGAAGATCCCCGTATCGGTGAACACAAGGAATGGGGTACATATATCTTCAATTACGGCAGATATGAGGTAACAAGCTTCCTCCTTTCATCTGCAATGTTCTGGCTTGACAAGTATCATGTGGACGGTATCCGTGTTGATGCCGTTGCATCAATGCTTTATCTTGACTACAACAGAAATGACGGTGAGTGGATTGCAAACGCATACGGCGGAAGAGAAAACCTTGTTGCCGTAGATTTCCTGCAGAAGCTCAACACGGTTGTACATATGTTCCACCCCGAGGCTATGATGATTGCCGAAGAAAGTACGGCATGGCCGAATGTTACACGCTATCCGATTAAGGATATGGGACTCGGCTTTGACTACAAGTGGAATATGGGTTGGATGAACGATATGCTTTCGTACATCTCACTTGATCCGTTGTGGAGAAATTATCACCACGACACACTTACATTCAGCATGGTTTATGCTTTTTCCGAGAACTTTATGCTCCCGATTTCTCATGATGAAGTTGTTTACGGCAAGGGTTCTCTCATCAATAAAATGCCCGGCGACTATGACATGAAGTTCAGCGGTGTGAGAGGTTTCATAGCGTATATGATGGCTCACCCGGGTAAGAAGCTTATGTTCATGGGCAGTGAAATCGGTCAGTTTGACGAGTGGAATGCGAACGAGGAGCTTGAATGGAACCTTCTTTCATTTGAAAAGCACCGTCAGCTTAACCTTTTCTTTGCTGAGGTAAACAAGTTCTATCGTGATGTTCCTGCCATGCATGAGAACGACTATGATTGGGACGGTTTCCAGTGGATTGCACTTGATGACTACAAGAACAGCATCATTTCGTTCCGCAGAATTGCTTATGACGGCAGTGAAATCATCTGCGTATGTAACTTCCAACCTGTTCAGCACGATAACTATGTTGTTGGTGTGCCCGAATACGGCATTTATGAAGAAGTGTTCAACTCCGAGGCTGAAGAATTCGGCGGTTGCGGAATCAGAAACGAGGGCGAGCTCAAGGCTAAAAAGAAGAAAGACCACGAGCTCAACTATTCAATGGAAATCACAGTTCCGCCGCTTGCTGTTATGTATTTCAAGCTTAAAAAGAAGCTGGCTCTTCCCGTAAAGAAAAAGACTACGGCAAAGAAGGACGCCGCTCTTGCAAAGCTTAAAGCCGAAAAGGCAAAGAAATCGGCAAAGGCTGCTCCGAAAAAGGAAGATAAGGCAGAAAAAGTAAAGGTTGAGGCAAAGTCTGCAAAGGCAGAAGCAACCGCTGAAAAGGTTGAAAAGAAAGCCGAACCCGCTCCCGAAAAGCCCGTTAAAAAGGCAGTAAAGGCAGTTAAGGAGGAAACTCCTGCTCCTGCTGAGGTTGAGAAAAAAGCTGAAAAAACAGTTAAGGCTGAAAAAGTCGAGAAAACCGAAACTGCCGTAAAGGCTGAAAGCAAAACCGTAAAAGCTGAAAAGCCTGCCGAAAAGAAAACAACAGCTAAAAAATAATCAAAATATTACAAATCATTTGTGCCGACGGATTTTTCTGTCGGCATTTTTGTTTGCCCGAAAACGCATTACATACAAAATTTTTGTAAAGTCTATTGTTATTGTGACCGTATTTGTGGTATAATCATTTAAATGCGGAATGCCGAAAATTGCCGTTTGAACGGCACAAAATTGTCGGCTGATTTTAATTTTGATTATTACGGAGAATTTTATATGAAAATCGACAACAAAAAGGCAAGAATAATTCTTGCGGTTATTATTGCGGTGAGCCTTGTCATAAGCACGGTTTATATGTTTTCAAAACAGGGCTTTCATGAGGACGAGCTTCTGACCTATAACCTTGCAAATTCCTCAAAACAGCTTAATGTTGACGGAGGTTGGAACAGTCCCGAGGATTTCAACGAGTATCTTGCCGTGTCGCCCGATGACAGATTCGACTATGCTCAGGTATATGAAAATCAGATTATAGATGCGTCGCATCCGCCTCTCTATTACGCACTTGTTCACACGGTCTGTTCATTCTTTCCGGGCGTGTTCTCAAAATGGCTTGCCTATTCAATAAATGTGCTTGCCATGGCAGGCATTTTGATTATGCTTTATAAAATCGGACGGAAAATCACGGGCAACAATCTTTACGCCTTGATCGGTGTGGGGGCATATGCTCTGAGTATTGCGTGTATTACCACGACAATTTATCTCAGAATGTACGCAACGCTTACCTTCTGGGTGCTTGCGTTCGTTTATATGAGCATAAAGCTCTATGAAAAAAAGAACACCGTCGGCATAAAGGACTGCATTCTGCTTGCAGTTACAGTGCTTTGCGGTGTGCTTACCCAGTATTATTTCATCCTTTTTGCAGGACTTACGGGACTTGTTTTCCTTGTGCTCAAAATCAAGGAAAAGTGCGGTAAAGACCTTATTAAGTACATTATTGCGGCTGTTGTCGGTGCAGGACTTGCACTCTGCATTTATCCGTACATAATCTCGAATGTACTCGGCGGCAACCGTGGACTCAGTTCGCTTGATATGTCGGCGCTTGATATGATTACGGTTGTGACCTATGTTTTCTACAAGCTTTGCACCTATGTTCAGATTCTTGCAAAGGATATGTTCATCAATCAGGTTTGGCTGCTCGGACTTTGTACAGCCGCAGTTATCGGATTCGGAATTTATTTCCGTTTTGTGAAAAAGGTAAAAATCCCTAAAAAGGCGATGTTTGTCGTAGTTCCGGCAGTTTGCTATTTCATCGGCATTTCACTTGTTTCACCGTTTAACAGCGACCGCTATGTTATGGCGTCACTTCCGCTGATTGCGATGCTTTTTGCATTCTCGTTCATCAGAATTTTCACACTTTTCAAAAATCAGAAGATACGCCTTGCCGTGCCTGTATGCATTTTGCTTGCGTCAGTCACAGCGTTTGTTACGGTTAAGCCCTATTACACATACGGCAAAACAAATCTCTATGAGCCAAAGACAGACAACTGCATTTTTGTCGGAACTGCAATGCTTGAATGGAACAAGTGTATTGACAAGTTTATGAACTACGACAGCACAATGATTGTTCAGAGTTCAAAGTTCTCTCCGACTCTCGGTGATGAGCTTGAAGAATTTGCCGAAAAACGAGGAGTTATCACCAACGGAAAGGTTTCTTCGCTAGCCGAGGCATTTATGTTTAACGGCGACACAAATAAGCAGGAAACCGACAGCATGGAAAAACTCAAAACGGACAAAAAGCTTGCGTCACTTGACGAGGTAACGGTTTATGTTTCCCGCCTTGCAGACAAAGATGATGTGCTTAAATACATAACGGAAAACACAAAATTTAAGAATTATGAGCTTATTCAGGCTGATTACAGCTTTGAAGATTTCTACAACTGGTACGACTATTTTGTTGAAACCGAGTCGTATTGCAATGTTTATCGTTTTTATTAACAGAGGTGTTTAAAATGAATTCGGATAAAATCGATCGCAAAAATTCTATCGGTGTAGCATTTTCGGGCGGCGGACTTCAAGGTATTGCTCACATCGGTGCTGTTCAGGCTCTTTATGAACTCGGAATCCATCCGCAGTATGTTTCGGGTACAAGCTCGGGTGCGGCAATGGCGGCAATCGTTGCAATGGGCTGTGATTCCGATGAAATGAAAAGAGTTGCAAAAAAGCATTGGAAAACTCTTGCCGAAATCGACAACGGCCTTATTTTCAAATCTCTTGCACAGCTTATTCTAAATAAAAAGATTCAGAAAGACGGCATCAAGTCGGGTGAACTGATTGAAGATGTTATCCGTGACATTATGAATGAAAAAGGTATAACAGGCTTTGAAAATCTTCCGATTAACCTTTCAATCTGTACGGTTGACACGCTTACAACCGATGAATGTATTTTTACAACCAAGGAAGAAAATCTTGAAAACGAGCATATTCACTACATAACAGGCGCTCCGCTTGAAACTGCTGTTCGTGCAAGTATGTCGTTCCCTGCAATTTATACAACCTGTCCTTATGACAAGTACAACTTTATTGACGGCGGTTCAAAGGACAATTTGCCCGTAAAAATTCTGCGTGATATGGGCGTCGGCAAGGTTCTTGCAATCGGCTTTGATATTATGACCTACAATCCCGACGCAGGCCTGGGCGGTCTTATTAAGGTTATTTGGCGTGCGCTTGATGTTTATTCAATTGACGGCACAAGAGAGTCAAAGAAAATGGCTGACCTTGCAATTGATATCAAGAACGAAAACACACAGCTTTTCTCAATGGACAGTGTTGACGAAACCATTCAGGAGGGCTACGATGCGATTATGGCTCACAAGGACGAAATTTTAAAGGTTTTCGGTGAGCAAAACAGTGCAGAATAATTAAGATTAAAGAGGACTTCTTTTTTGAGAAGTCCTTTTGATGTAGATGAAACGAGGATTTTATGTTAAAAATTTTGAATAAAACCCGAAAGGTATCGGGCAAAATGTCCGTACCGAAACAAATTATGACAACATTCTTTGCTCTGCTTTTTGGCGGTGGCATGGGAATTGTCGCAAAGTTTCTTGATTTGAACAGACTGCCGAGCTTTCTAGATTGGCTTGATTTGTCAAACTTTTTGGGCAGAACGGCACCGTGGATTTTTATTGCCGTGTGCCTTGCCGTATTCAGCAAATCACCCTTAAAAGCAGGAATTAATGTTTTTGCATTTTTTGTGGGAATGTTAATAGGGTACTATGTGTGGACAAGTGTTTTTGCAGGATTTTATCCCGATATTCCGTACCTTATGAGGTGGCTGATTCTTGCTGTTGTATCGCCGTTTTTGGCATTCCTTATTTGGTATGCAAGGGGACGGGGTGCGCTTGCAATCGGAATTTCTTCCGTACTCATAGCAATATTCTGTTGCTTTGCGTTTAATCTCAACTTTGCCGATTTCAGAATTCTGTACTTCCCCGAATTTGTCCTTTGGCTTGCAAGCATCGGAATTTTGTTCAAGGATGTAAAACAGAGTGCATTTTCTCTGCTGATTTCAATTCCCGTTGCCCTTTCGCTTGAATACACGGGACTTCTCGGAATTATCGGCATTGGTTGATATTTTTAAATCTCTGTTGTATAATCTAAGTGCAGATTATTTGCATCTCTAAAGTGATGTAAATAATCGTAGAAATTCAAAATGTGAAAAATGTAAAAAATTTGCAGGAGGGTGATTTTTGTGGATATCAGCGTTGGCGACAGAGTTGAGATGAAAAAACAGCACCCATGCGGTTGCAAAACCTTTGAAATTCTGCGTGTGGGAATGGATTTTAAGATAAAATGCGAAAAATGCGGCAGAGAGGTTATGGCGCCCCGTGCAAAGATTGAAAAAAATATTAAAAAAATTTTGACGGAGTAGGATATATATGTTTGAAAAAATCGAAATATTTGACAAAAGGTACTCCGAGCTTTCCGAAAGGCTCTACCAGCCGTCAGTAGCGGGCAATCCCGAGGAATATCAGAAAATTATGAAGGAAATCAAGTCGATTGAGGAAATCGTTTTGACCTACCGTAAATACAAAGAGGCTGTTCAGACCGAAAAAGACAGCCTTGAAATTCTTGAGGAAACAAGCGACAAAGAGCTTAAAGAGCTTGCTCAGATCGAGCTTGACGAGGCTAAGGATAATATCAAAAATCTTGCGGAAGATTTGAAAATTCTGCTTTTGCCGAAGGATCCGAACGATGAACGGAATGTTATCGTTGAAATCCGTGGCGGTGCAGGCGGTGAGGAATCGGCTCTGTTTAGTGCGGTTCTGTTCAGAATGTACTCGATGTATGCCGAAAAAAAGGGCTTTAAAATCGAGATTATCAATGCCAATGAAACCGAAATCGGCGGTTACAAGGAAATTTCCTTTATGATTGAGGGCGAGGGTGCATACTCACGCTTTAAGTACGAAAGCGGTGTTCACCGTGTTCAGCGAGTACCCGAAACCGAAAGTCAGGGCAGAGTTCATACATCGACAACAACCGTTGCGGTTTTGCCCGAGGCAGAAGATGTTGAGCTTGAAATTGATCCGAATGACCTCAAAATTGACACCTTCCGTTCAAGCGGCGCAGGCGGTCAGCATATCAACAAAACAAGTTCCGCAATCCGAATCACTCACTTGCCCACAGGTATGGTAGTTGAGTGCCAGGACGAGAGAAGTCAGTACAAGAACAAGGACAAGGCTCTTAAAGTTCTCAAAAGCCGGCTTCTCAAGGAAAAACAGGACAAACAGACGAGTGAAATTGCCGAAAACAGAAAAATGCAGGTAGGTACGGGCGACCGCAGTGAGCGAATCCGCACATATAACTATCCGCAGGGCAGAGTAACCGACCACAGAATCGGTCTTACTCTCTACAAGCTTGAAGAAATTCTCAACGGCAACCTTGACGAAGTGATTGACGCACTTGTTGCTGCTGACAGAGCCGAAAAGCTCAAAGAAAGTATGGAAAAATAATCCGGTGATAATTGTGAAAACATTGTTGTTAAAAAATACAGAGGAAGATATAAAAACCGCAGCAGAGCTGCTTAAAAACGGCGGTGTTGTAGGAATCCCGACCGAAACAGTTTACGGACTTGCGGCTGACGCACTCAACCCCGAGGCCGTAAAGAAGATTTTTAAAGCAAAGGGCAGACCCGGGGATAATCCGCTGATTGTCCACATCTGCGATTTTTCCGATATTGAAAGACTTAACCTTGTGACGAAAATCCCCGACACGGCAAAAAAACTTGCCGATGCGTTCTGGCCTGGACCGCTCACAATGATTATGAAAAAGTCGGATGTTATTCCGAATGAAGTTTCGGCAGGACTTGACACGGTTGCAATCCGTTTTCCGAGCCACAAAACCGCACAGGCGATTATCCGTGAATCGGGTACGGTTCTTGCCGCACCTTCGGCAAATATTTCGGGCTCACCCAGTCCGACAACCGCACAGCATGTTATGAATGATATGGACGGCAAAATCGACGCTGTTCTTGACGGCGGTGCAAGTGAGGTAGGTCTTGAAAGCACGGTAATCACTCTTGCGGGAGATGTTCCGAGGGTACTTCGCCCGGGCGGAATTACGGTTGAAATGCTCGAGAGTGTTCTCGGCAAGGTTGAAGTTGATGATGCAGTTTTGCACAAACTTGCAGACAATGTTAAGGTTGCAAGCCCCGGTATGAAGTACAAGCACTATGCGCCAAGGGCGAGAGTAATACTTCTTAATTGCAACGATGAGCAATATATTGATTATGTAAACAAAAAGGCGGCTGAAGGAGTTGCGGCGCTCTGTTGTGACGAAGATATTCCGCTTTTGAAAACTCCCGTTTTCTCTCTCGGAAAACGAAACGACTATACAAGACAGGCTCACACGCTTTTTGACGAGCTTCGCAGAATTGATGAGGACGACAGCATTAAAGTTGTATATTCAAGGCTGCCAAAAACGAACGGCGTCGGAATGGCTGTTTACAACCGACTTATAAGAGCGGCAGGCTTTGAGGTGATTGACCTTGAAAAGAATTAAAATTGTCGGTCTTACGGGACAGAGCGGTGCGGGAAAAAGCACGGTTTCGGCATATTTTGCCAAAAACGGAATGTGCGTTATAAATGCTGACGAGATTGTAAAAAATCTTTACACTCCCGATTCCGTATGCTTAAAGGCTGTTTCGGGTGTTTTCGGTCAGGATATTATCCTTTCTGACGGCAACATTGACAGACCGTTGCTTGCCAAAAGGGCATTTTCAAGCAAAGAAAACACACATTTGCTCAATTCAATTGTTCATCCGTTTGTTACATATGAATTTATGCAGATGGCGAAACAGGCTCAGACAGACGGCAAAAGCGTTGTGATTTATGACGCTCCTCAGCTTTTTGAAAGCGGTGCCGATGTGTTTTGCGACCTTATTGTAAGCGTTACCGCAAAAAAGGAAATAAGGCTTGAGAGAATCTGCAAAAGGGATAACATTGACATTTCCCGTGCAGAGCTAAGAATGTCTGCACAGCTTGACGAGGAATTTTTCAGAAGTCACAGCGACATTGTCATTGAAAACAATTTTTCTATAGAGCAAGTCGAGTTTGCCACACAAAAGGCGGCAGAGGCTATTAACAACCTGATGAGGTGATAGGATGCCCCAATCAAGGCGATATAAAAAGAAAAAAAGTGCAGGAAAGGCGATTTTGGCATGGATAATTGTGCTTGCAATTCTTGCGGCGGCAGTATTTGTGTTTGTTTCGGTCTTTTACGAGGACACAAAGAAAAAGCTTGATGAGATGAATTATCCACGCACCTACAGCACATATGTTGAAAAAGCCGCCAAGGATTATGACCTTGATCCTGCGTTGATATATGCCGTAATCCACACGGAAAGCGGCTTTGATCCGAAAGCCGAATCGGGCGTCGGAGCAAAGGGTGTTATGCAGATGATGCCATCGTCCTTTGAGTGGTTGCAGGAGCAAAGAGGTTGTGCGGGACAGTACACCGAGGATGACCTGTTTGACCCGGAAATTTGTATTGATTACGGTAGTTATCTTTTAAAATATTTTTACGATTATTACGGCACGGAACGCTCGGCAATTGCCGCATATAATGCAGGCTTTGTCGTAAGCGACTGGCTCAACGATACTAATTACAGTTCGGACGGAAAAAATCTTGATTCCATTCCGTATCCCGAAACAGAGAATTATGTTGACAAGGTTGAAAGTGCCAAGGAAATGTATATAAAACTTTATTATTCACAATCTAATTAAGTGCAAAGATGTTCCGATGCCTTTGGCGGCGGATTTCAAAATAAAATGGTTTTGCCGTGTTTTACGGCACAGAAAGGACGGTTATTATGGCTGAAGAAAAGTCAAAGACAACTTTATTAAAGGAAAAAATTATGATGACCGAACCGAAGGGCGTTAAGGCTCTTTCGGAGGAAGAAATTAAAAAGGCAGACAGCTTTTGCGATGGTTACAAAAAGTTTCTTGATAACTCACCCGTTGAGCGTGAGGCTGTTCGCTATACTGTTGAGCTTGCCAAAAAAGCAGGTTTTGCAGAGTATGAGCAGGACAAAGAATATAAGGCCGGCGACAGGCTTTATTATGTAAACCGTGACAAGGCTGTTGCTCTTGCCGTAATCGGTAAAAACGGTGTTAAGAACGGTGCAAGGCTTGCAATCGCTCATATTGATTCCCCGAGAGTTGATCTCAAACCGAATCCTCTTTTTGAGGCAAACAATCTTGCTTTCTTTAAGACTCATTACTACGGCGGTCTTAAAAAATATCAGTGGACAACAATTCCGCTTTCACTTCACGGTTCGGTTGTAAAGCTTGACGGTACAAGAGTTGACATTTGCTGGGGCGATGATGAGAACGAAAGCTGTTTCTGCATTACAGACCTTCTTCCGCACCTTGCAAGGGAGCAGGCGTCAAAGCCAATGGCAAAGGCAATTGAGGGTGAAAACCTCAATGTTATCCTCGGCTCTCGTCCGTATGATGCAGACAGCGACGAAAAAGACCTTGTAAAGCTCAATGTAATGGCTGTACTCAATGAGAAGTACGGTATCTGTGAGGGCGATTTCCTTTCGGCTGAGCTCTGCCTTATCCCGTCTTTCAAGTCAAGAGATATCGGTTTTGACAGAAGCATGATCGGCGGTTACGGTCATGATGATAAGGTTTGTGCTTATCCGGCTGTTATGGCGGCTCTTGATGTTGAAATGCCCGAGCAGACTTGTATCACATATCTTACAGACAAAGAAGAAACAGGCAGTGACGGCAACACAGGTATGCAGAGCGACTTCCTCCGTTTCTTCATCTATGACCTTGCAAAGCAGGACGGTGTTGACGGCTACCGTGTTCTTTCAAAAAGCACCTGTCTTTCTGCCGATGTAAATGCCGCATTTGATCCGACTTTTGCGTCTGCATATGAGGCTAACAACTGCTCATACATTAACAACGGTGTAATTATTTCAAAATACACAGGTCACGGCGGAAAGTATGACACATCAGATGCGTCTGCCGAATATATGGGAAAAATCAGAGCTATGCTTGAAAACAACGATATTCTCTGGCAGGTCGGTGAACTCGGCAAGGTTGACGGCGGCGGCGGCGGAACAATCGCAAAGTATGTTGCCAATATGAATGTCGATGTTGTTGACCTCGGTGTTCCCGTGCTTTCAATGCATGCTCCGTTTGAAATTGTTTCCAAGACAGATGTTTATATGGCATACAGAGCATTTTTCACTTTTTTTGATACAAAAGATTAATTTCGGAAAAAATACAAAAAACACTTGATTTTTGCACCGAGTTGTGATATCATATTACTTGCGGCTGATAAGAGGCCGCATATGCGCCGGTAGCTCAGCTGGATAGAGTGTCTGACTACGAATCAGAAGGTCGGGAGTTCGAGTCTCTTCCGGCGCGCCAAGAAAAACGCACTTGTGTAAACAAGTGCGTTTTTCAGTTATATTCGCCTGTCGACGAGTGATATTGCCGTGCAGTGATATTCGGTCATACCGAGTGATATTGCCTGCGGCAGTTTTAAAGCAAATATAATATCACCGAGAGCGAAAGCGAGCGATAACACATTTATATCACGCCGAGTTAAACGAGGCATATCACCGATAACTTTACAGACATTCGGCTTTGTGATATATTGTATTTTGGGTGATGATTGTGTCTGAAAGTATTTTACGGAATAAATCAAAAGAATTTGCAAAACAGATTGTATATATGTGTCGTGATATCAAAGCAAATGCAAGAGAATCGGTTTTAACTAATCAACTTTTGCGTTCGGGAACAAGTATAGGTGCAAATATTCACGAAGCACAATATGCGCAGGGTAAAAAGGATTTTATCTCCAAGTTGGAAATAGCACAAAAAGAGTGCTTTGAAACTGAATATTGGCTGGAACTTCTTTTTGAAACAGGATATATATCCGAAACCGTATATAAGCCATTGCAAAATCAGTGCGGCACAATCAGGAGAATGCTGATTTCATCGATCAATACAGTAAAGAAAAACGATAAATGAAACATATAAACAGTCTAACGCCGTAAGCGTTTTTGATGATTAAGTTTATCTAATCCTTTACACCTTAAAACTCAGACCTCATCCTTGTACAATAAACACTATCTATTAAAGAATGTTAGTTAAATTTTGTGCAAAGTATGCATAAAATGAAAATTATTGTGTACAATGGCTTAAAAAAATAGATTATAAAGGCTATTTTCAGCATTTCTACTCTTTGAATTTGGAGCAATTTGTGATAGAATGTACATAAAGTGGTTACAAATAGGTAACAATCACTTTGAATTCAAAAAAAGGAGTGTTTCTTTGCGAAATGTTTTAAAAAGTGTTTTTAGCAAAAAGGTTTCTGCGGCAGTTCTCACGGCTGTAATGCTGTTTGTGTCGGTTTTCTCAATGTCGATGATTGCGAGTGCGGCATCGTTCTCACCGAGACTGTCTGCCCCGAGTTTAAGTAACAAATATTATTACAGTGATTTAAATGCTTTTTATAAGTACGGTTACGGTATGCCGAACTGTACAGCATATGCCTACGGCAGAGCTTATGAGATTCTCGGCTCTGAGCCAAAGCTTTCATGGAACAATGCCGAGCAGTGGTACGATTACAACAAGTCTAACGGCTACTACAAGTACGGTCAGACTCCAAAGGTCGGCGCAATTGCCTGCTGGTCATATAACGGTGGCGGCGGTCATGTTGCTGTTGTAGAAAAGGTTGAAAACGGTCAGATTACATTTTCTAACTCTGCATGGAGCGGTAAAAGATTCTACCTTTCCTATGCAAGCACAGACGACAAGAATGCCGGCGGTAACAGCTGGTGGAATTTTCAGGGCTACATTTACCTTGGCGATTTCAGCGGCAGTACAAGCACTACTCAGGCTACAACCAAAAAGGTAACTTACACAACAGGTACATATAAAACAGATGTTGACGATTATCTCAACATGAGAAGCGGTGCGGGTACAAGCTATTCATATGTAACATCTGTTCCGGGCAATGTTACTCTTAATGTAACAAAGGTTTCAACAGCCGGCGGTTACACATGGGGTTACACCTCGTACAACGGCAAGACAGGTTGGGTTGCTCTTGATTTCTGTACTTTTGTTTCTTCATCAACGGTACAGCCAACAACAGCAAAACCTACTGTACAGCCTACCACAGCCAAAGCCACGGTTCAGCCGACAACAGCCAAGGCTACACAGCCTGCAACAACTGTTCCTGCTGCAACAGTACAGCCTACTACGGTACAGGCAACAACAGCTCCTGTAACTACACAGCCGAGCAATGACAACAACAATGATACTTCGTATATGATCGGCGATGTAAATCTTGACGGTCATGTTGATGTTATTGACGCAACTGAAATCAGCAAGTACATTGTTTCAATTTCAACACTTTCTGATGTTCAGAGAGAACTTGCGGATTACAACCATGACGGTGAAATCAATGTCGTGGATGCCACAGAAATCCAGAAACTTGTTGTCGGTAACAACTGATAACAACAAAACAAAATCAAAACACGCTTTGCATTTTGCAGAGCGTGTTTTTTGTTTGGAACTTTTATAACAAAGAGGGGTATGCGAGGATGCATACCCTTTTTGAGTTTAATAAGTTTAATATTTAAGCATTATGTCAACGAAAAATTCACCGTTATTGTTGCCTGCATCAAAAATTCCGTCATAGACTTCGGTTATGCTCTTCATGGAGTGAAGTCCGATGCCCTTGCCCTGATGCTTTGTGGACGAATAAGTTTCGCCGTCCATTTCCAAAGGCTTGCCGTAGTTGTTTGTTGAAACAATGTACAAACAGTCACCTTTTATTTCGGAAGTCAGGTTAAAATATCTTTTGCCTTCTTCTACGGTACAGCAACCGTCAATTGCGTTTTCAAGTATGTTGCCGAAAATACTGCAGAGGTCAACATCAAGAATTCTCGATTTGTCGGGCAAATCAATCCGCCAGTTAATGTCAACATTGTTCTCAATCGCCTGTTGACGATAGTGATTGAACAAAGCATTGAGTGCGTCACTTTTGCAGATTCGCACAGGTGCTGTTACAGTCAGCGAATTTTCATACTGGGCAATGTAGTCTTTCAGCGCCGAAAGATTTCCTTCATCTGCAAGTCGGCTCATAACATGAACTGAATGTTTAAAATCATGCCTTGCTTTTGAGGTGTATTTTATGTACGACTGCAACGATTCTGTGTAACTTTTCTGAATTTCAAGAATGTTGTTTCGTTCTGTAAGCTTTGTTTTTTCAATAGTAGTCTTGCTGAAAATGTAGAATAATATGAATACTATAAGATACAATGCAAGCTCAAATATTGTAATGATGAATCCTTTTGCATAAACCTTTCCAACACGAATATTTGCGTAGGAAATCGGTATGATATAGATGTTTGACACCATAAGTGCAATGGGCAAAATTGAAAACAAATACCACACCTTGCCGATATTTATGTTGTCAATCATCCATGCATAGTATTTTGTAAGCGGAACAAGCGCTCCCATTGCCGCAACCGAAAGCCCCATTTGAATCAGGCTATATGAGGTGTTAACTCCTCGTGAGATTTCTTCCTGAAAAAATGAGTTGATAAAATATGCATACAGCGAAAAGAATGAAATCAAACAGCACACACTTATAAAAACAAACAAACAGCGTGCTGTTCCGGCCTTTGTAACGCTTTTAATAAGGAAGAAAAATATTACAAGGTCGGGGAAGAGAACAAAGTTTAAATTCTGAATGTCAAAAGCCGTCATCACAATTGACGAGAGAGAACCGAGTATGATAAATGAACACAAAAAGAGCGTTACTATCTTTGAAATCGGGTATTTTAATTGATTTTTTAACGGTAAAAGGCAGAATAAACTTAACGGTATTATTATGACAAAGCTGAAAAATGCCTGAAGAAATTTTATGAATGCGTCCATGTTCACCTCCGCTGGTTTTCTCTGATTTTTTTGAACATATATTCACGGATGCTCTGTTCAATCCGAGTTTTTTCACGAATTTTAATCGGGAATCTTTCACCGTTGCCTGTAACACATACAGAGTCTTCAATGTCCTTTATGTAATCGGCATTCAGCACGATTCCCCTGTTTACGGGTATGAAACGGGTGTCTTTGTCTGCAAGCTTGAGAAACTCTGTAATGGTCATTCGTGTGCGATATCTAAGTCCCGAAACAACACCTATGTTGATATAATGTGCATCGGATTCAACAGAAACAATTTCCTTAAGCGAAATCAGCGTGTTTCGGCGGTCACACATAACTTCAATGTATTTTGAATTATCCGATACATATGACGAGGCATCATTAAGTACCTTGTAAATCTGCTCAGCTTTGTATGGTTTTGTTATGTAATGAAAAGCGTGAACGGAAAATGCCTGCATCATAAAATCGGGGCTTGTTGTGACAAATACAATAAGAATATCACGGTCTTTTTCACGAAGCTTTTCAGCCACGGCAATGCCGTTCATCTTCTCCATAAAAATATCTACAAAGGCTATTTTGTAGGTGTTTTCCTTGAATGAATTGAAAAAAGCTATTCCGTCAGGAAAACAATCAATCTGCACATTTTGCTTGTGTCCGCCAAAATATGCGTTGCAGATTGAGTAGAGAATGTCTGCCTGAGGCTTTTCGCCATCAATAACTGCAATTTTCAAGATATCGCCTCCTTTGAAATAATTTAATTCGGAGCAATGATTAACTGCACTTAGATTATACCATAAATTTGAAAAATATTATATCCGATTGTCATATGTTTTTGCCAAAAGATTGATGTTTGTGCCAATTTGTTGAAATGTTGCATTAAATTGGCTATCATTGAGGTGATAAAAGCGAAACACGAAAATTGCGGTGTTTCCGTAAATCAAAATCGGAAAGTAAAAAATATCGGAAAGAGGTAATCAACTATGAAAAAAATCAAGAAGTTAGCTTTATTGCTTGCAATTTGTATGGTAGGTACAGTAGGTCTTGTAGGTTGCGGTAATGACGGTGACTCGTCAAGCAAAAACGAAAGTTCGGCAACACAGACTGCTGACGACAATGCAAACAGCGCAGATGACAGCGCCGCTGATTCAAAGGACGGCGATTCATCGGCAAGCGTTGTAGGTACTTGGACTGTAACAGCACTTGAAGGTACGGACGGTACAGCCGTTTCAATTGATGACTACGCAACAGCAAACGGTGTTGACCCCGAAACTTTGAAATGTACATACACATTTGCAGATGACGGTACATTCTCAGGCGAAATGAGCGGTGTGACTGTTTCGGGCAATTACACATTTGAGGGTACAGATCTCGTTATGACAGTAGGCGAACAGCAGTTTAACTACACATATGACGCTGACAATGATATGCTCAAATACACAGATCCTAACACAGGCCTTTCAAGTTATTGCGAAAGACAGCAGTAATTGTAATCTAATCCCAATTTCCTAATACTACACTACACAAAACAACCGCTCACCGAAAGGTGGGCGGTTGTTTCTGTTTGATGTACAGTAGGTCAATTACATTGTGACATTTATAAAATATATCTTAATATATAATTTGTGTCATTACTTACTCGCCGTTAATTTACTTTATTTGTCGGAGTTCCGTTCAGAAAATTTTTGATGTTGTCCGAAACTATGCCCATAAGGCGTTCTCTGGTTTCAACGGGCGCCCATGCGATGTGGGGGGTGATGATGCAATTTTTTGCACCCATAAGAATGCAGTCCTCAACCATAGGCTCAACCTTGAGGGTGTCGATTGCCGCACCGCCGAGGTGACCGCTTTCGAGTGACTCAAGCAAATCTTCTTCAACCATAACACCGCCTCTTGCCGTGTTTACGAATAATGCACCCTGTTTCATTTTGGCAAAGGCATTTTTGTCAAACATATTTTCCGACTGTGGATTTAGCGGACAATGAACGCTTACAATGTCGCTTGTTTCAAGAAGTTCGTCTAATGAAACATCTTTGATTCCGTCAATATTTTTCGGAGTTCTGCTCGATGCGATTACATTCATATCAAAAGCGTTTGCAATTTTTGCAACAGCCTTTCCGATGTTTCCGAGTCCGACAATGCCGAGTGTTTTGCCTGCAAGTTCATTCAGCGGATATACAAACGGTGAAAAAGTTTTGCTTCTTTTCCACTTGCCGTCCTGAACAAACCGATTATATTCCGCAGTGTGATTGAAATGTTCAAGAATGAGTGCAAATGTGTGCTGTGCAACCGCATTTGTTGAATATGAACCTGCGTTGCAGACGGTTATGTCGTTTTTGGTGCAGTAGTCAAGGTCAATGTTGTTGTAGCCTGTTGCAAAAAGTCCTATATATTTCAGATTTTTTGCAAGTCGCATTGTGTGCGAATCAAACAGAGTTTTGTTGCACACAACGATATCTGCATCTGCAATTTTCTCCGCAACTTCTTCATATTTCAAAAGACCGAACGACTCAACCTTGCCGAACCGATTAAGCACATCGGCATTTACAATATCGTCAAGAACAGTCTGTGCGTCTGTTAAAACTATTTTCATCTTATCACCTCGTTTTTTACTGACTATAGTATATACCGAAAATTTTTTCCTTGCAATCCAAATCGAAATTTTGTATAATATCTGTGCATAAATTGAAAGGAACGGTATGTTAATGTATAAAAATTATCTTTTTGATTTGGACGGAACTTTGCTTCCCATGGATATGGAAAAATTCGTAAAGCTGTATTTTTCATCGCTCTGCAAGCGTTGCACTCCTGTTATAAAAATCGAACCCGACGCCCTTATAAAGGCGATGTGGGCAGGTACTGACGCTATGACAAAGAACGATAACAGCCGTACAAACCGTGAAGTTTTCTGGGAAACAGCGGGCAAAGTCAGCGGTGCCGACCTTGAAAAGTTTGATGACCTTTTTACCGATTATTACGAAAACGAGTTTATCGTTCCGAAAGATGCTACAAGCTTTACTCCTTATGCAAAGAAAAGCATTGATTTCATAAAGAAAAACGGCGGCAGACTTATTGCCGCAACAAATCCGATTTTTCCGTTTGTTGCAACAAAACGCAGACTTGAATGGGCAGGAGTTTCTCCCGATGATTTTGAACTTGTTACAACATACGAAAACTTTGGTTGCTGCAAGCCGAATCTAAAATATTTTGAAGAAATCTGCAAAAAGCAGGATATCAAGCCCGAAGACAGCATTATGATCGGCAACGATGTTGACGAGGATTTGTGCAGCGCAAAACTCGGCTTTGATACATACCTTATTACCGACACAATTGTGAACAGAGATAATAAGGATTATTCAGACTACAAAAACGGCAGTTTTGAGGAATTTTACAAAGATTTTCTCAAAGGCGATTAAATATGATTATATTGTGCGGTCAGACGGCATTTTGCTTTGTCTGACCGCTTTTTCTGTTTGCATTTAATTTTACTTTTACAGAATACCTTTTAATGCCTTAAATGAAATAAAAAAATAGTCGAATGTGGTATTATGTGATGTGATACAGGTTATCAGACGGGATTTATTTTGTTTTATATCTTAATTAAGCAGGTGAATGAATTATGTCAGAAGTAATCAGAATTTTTGTTGAAAAAAAGGATGGCTTCAATGTTCTTGCAAAGCAGACGCTTTGGGACATCCGCCACAACCTCGGTATGAAGTCTGTCGAAGATCTTCGTTACATTGTGCGTTACGATCTTGAGGGACTTACTAAGGAAGAATATGACAAGGCGAAAACCATTGTTTTGTCAGAGCCTAACGCCGATGTAATCTATGAAGAAACTCTCCCCGTTGAGGACGGCTGGAAGGTATTCGCAATGGAGTATCTCCCCGGTCAGTACGATCAGCGTGGCGACTCTGCCGAGCAGTGCGTTCAGCTTCTTACTCAGGGTGAGCGTTGCAAGGTTCTTACAGCAAGAGTAATTGCTCTCAAGGGCAATATTACAGACGAAGAGCTTGTAAAGGTTGAGGAGTACCTCATCAACCCTGTTGAAAGCCGTCTTGCATCTCTTGAAAAGCCAAAGACTCTTGATATGGAAATTCCCGTTCCCGAAAATGTTAAGAGGGTAGAGGGCTTCAACGGCTGGAATGATGATGAGATGCAGAAGTATTACGATTCAATGGGCTTTGCAATGACACTTGCAGACCTCAAGTTCTGCCGTGATTACTTCAGAGATACAGAGCACCGTGATCCGTCGGTTACAGAACTTCGTGTAATTGACACATACTGGTCGGACCATTGCCGTCACACAACATTCCTTACAAGACTTGAAGAGATTGAGATTGAAAAGTCTGCTCTCGGCAAGGTTATCGAGGACGCACTCAGCGAGTATTATGCAACCCGTGACGAGGTTTACGGCAAGGATACAAAGAGAATCGTTTCACTTATGGATATGGCTCTCATCGGTATGAAGTCACTCAAGAAAAAGGGACTCATTCCCGACCTTGACGAAAGTGAAGAAATCAATGCCTGCTCAATTCAGGTTCCCGTTACTATAGATGGAAAAACAGAACAGTGGCTCGTTCAGTTCAAGAACGAAACTCACAACCACCCGACAGAAATCGAGCCTTTCGGTGGTGCCGCAACCTGTCTTGGCGGTGCAATCCGTGATCCGCTTTCAGGCCGTTCATATGTATATCAGGCTATGCGTGTTACAGGCTCGGGCGATCCGACAATTCCTTTCAAGGATACAATGCACGGCAAGCTCCCTTCACGCAAAATTACAACAGGTGCCGCTCAGGGTTACAGCTCATACGGTAACCAGATTGGTCTTGCAACAGGTCAGGTAACCGAGCTTTACGATCAGGGCTATGTTGCAAAGAGAATGGAAATCGGTGCTGTTATCGGTGCATCTCCAAAGGAAAATGTTATCCGTGAAACTCCTCTTCCCGATGATGTAATCGTACTTCTCGGCGGAAGAACAGGCCGTGACGGCTGCGGCGGTGCAACAGGTTCTTCAAAGGCTCACGATGAAAACTCAATCGAAACCTGCGGTGCAGAGGTTCAGAAGGGTAATCCTCCGACAGAAAGAAAAATTCAGCGTTTGTTCCGCAACCCCGAAACTGCAAAGCTCATCAAGAGATGTAACGACTTCGGTGCAGGCGGTGTTTGCGTTGCTATCGGTGAACTTGCCGACGGTCTTACAGTTGACCTCGACAAGGTAACAAAGAAATATGACGGCCTTGACGGTACGGAGCTTGCTATATCCGAAAGTCAGGAAAGAATGGCTGTTGTTCTCGATAAAAAAGATGTTGACAAGTTTATTTCACTTGCATCAAAAGAAAACCTTGAGGCTACAGCCGTTGCGGTTGTAACCGAAAGTCCTCGTCTTACAATGAACTGGAGAGGCGACACAATCGTTGACCTTAGCCGTGAGTTCCTCAACACAAACGGTGTTACTCAGGTTGCCAAGGCTTATATCGAGGCTCCAAAGTGGGAAGGCTGCTACCGTAAGGTTGCTCCCGCAAAGCTTAAAGATATGCCTGCTGACGAGGCATTCCTTGAAAATATGTCAAGACTTGAAGTTTGCTCACAGATTGGTCTTGCTGAAAGATTTGACGCATCAATCGGTGCGGCTACGGTAATTATGCCGTTCGGCGGTAAGAATCAGCTCACTCCTCAGGAGGCGATGGCTGCAAAGATTCCGCTTGAGAAGGGCGAAACAGACGATGCAACAGCAATGAGTTACGGCTATATTCCCGGCGTTTCACGCTGGAGTCCGTTCCACGGCTCGGCTTATGCAGTTGTTGAGTCGCTTTCAAAGCTGCTTGCAATCGGCGCAAACCCGATGACAGCAAGACTTACATTCCAGGAATATTTTGAAAGACTTAAAGATGTTCCTTCTCGTTGGGGTAAACCTGCCGCAGCACTCCTCGGTGCTATGCAGGCTCAACTCAAGCTCGGACTTCCGTCAATCGGCGGTAAGGACAGTATGTCGGGTACATTTGAGGATATTGATGTTCCGCCTACACTCGTAAGTTTTGCCGTTGCAATGACAAAGGCATCAAAGACAATTTCAACAGAATTCAAGAACGCAGGTTCAAAGGTTATCTTTGTTCCCGTTCCCGAAAATAAAGAAACACTTATGCCTGTATGGGATAAGCTTATCGAAATGTACAACGCTGTTTATGCTCTCTGCGAGGACGGCAAGGTGCTTTCTGCATCGGTTGTTAAAGAGGGCGGTACTGCTGCAAGCGTATGTAAGGCTTGCTTCGGTAACGGCTTTGGCTTTAAGTTTGCAAACGAGCTCACAAATGACGAGCTTTTCGCTCCGCTTTCGGGTTCGCTTGTTATCGAACTTGCAGACGGTGCAGAGCTTTCAAACGATGTTCTTCACTATGACCTCGGTACTGTTACGAACGATGCAAAGATTACTGTAAACGGCAAGGAAATCGAACTTTCCGCACTCCTCGAAAAGTGGACTGCTCCGCTTGAAAAGGTATTCCCGACAAAGGCTGAAGTGCCTGAAATCGAAGTTGATGTTCCGCTTTACAGCGAGAGAAATACATCTTCACCTGCCATCAAGGTTGCAAAGCCTACTGTATTTATCCCTGTATTCCCGGGTACAAACTGCGAGGTTGATACGGCAAGAGCATTTGAAAAAGCAGGTGCAAATGTTGAAATGCTCATCGTCAAGAACCTTTCTTCAAACGATATTGAAGAAACAATTGACGAAATGGAAAAGCTCATTGCAAAGTCACAGATGATTATGCTTCCGGGCGGTTTCTCAGGCGGTGACGAGCCTGACGGTTCAGGTAAGTTCATTGCAACAACATTCCGAAACCCGAGAATTGCAGAGCAGGTTAACAACCTTCTCAAGAATCGTGACGGTCTTATGCTCGGTATCTGTAACGGATTCCAGGCTCTTATCAAGCTCGGACTTGTTCCTTACGGCGAAATCAGAGAGCTTAAAGCAAATGATCCGACGCTCACATTCAACACAATCGGCAGACATATTTCACATATGGCTTATACAAGAGTTACTTCCGTTAAGTCACCGTGGTTTGCAAATGTCAACGCAGGCGATGTGTTTGCTGTTCCCGTGTCACACGGTGAGGGCAGATTTATGGCTGATGTTGAAACTGTAAAAGAACTTGCAAAGAACGGTCAGATTGCAACACAGTATGTTGACCTTGCCGGCAACCCAAGCAGCGACATTGAGTTCAACCTCAACGGCTCTGTTTGTGCAATTGAGGGTATCACATCACCTGACGGCAGAGTTCTCGGTAAAATGGGACACAGCGAGAGAAAGGGCGAAAACCTTTACAAAAATGTTCCGTTCGCAAAAGACCAGCAGATTTTTGAAAGCGGTGTAAAATACTTCAAGTAATTTATAACCGAATATTTTATATAAAAACTAAGGACATCCGTTTTTCGGATGTCCTTGTTGTTTGTGCGGTATAGTACGCAATAATATTGTATTGTTATTGTAGCGGCGAACGAGGTTCGCAACTACTGTATGGCAGTAGCATTGTGACATTAAAATATAATTGGCAATGTTACGCTCGGGCATTTATAGCTTTGCATTTGTAAAACTGTCTGCACGAACGGGGTACGGCGACACGCCGTTAATAAATGCCTTGTACGGTGACTTCGCCTGAATTGATAAGTTTGGTGGTTTTGTCGGGAAGCTCTGCAATAAGCTCGCCGTCAGGGTTTACTCCCACAGCTTTTGCAGTAACGGACTTTCCGTCTTTGGTGAATGTTATATCTCTGCCGACTGTTGCGCAAAGGCTTGTGTATTCCTTTAATGCGACAGGGGAAAGCTTTAAATCGTTTTTGATGAATTCCTCTTCAATGTGGTTAAGCACACAGGCAAAAAATTTGTTTTTGTCAAAATGACCGCCTGTTGCAAGATAAATTGAAGTTGCCTTTTCCTTTATGTCATCGGGAAAATCCTGAGTATCGGCATTGATTCCGATGCCTGTAATTACATATTCTACGGCGTCAAATTCGGCACTCATTTCGGTTAAAATACCGACAAGCTTTTTCTTGCCAATGATGATATCGTTCGGCCATTTTATACGGCAGTCAAGTCCCGTGAATTCTCTGATTGCCTTGCAGACCGCAAGACCTGCAAGAGGTGTGATTGACGATACCTCTGACGGGGCAATCTTTGGTCTTAACAAAAACGAAAAGGTGATGCTGTCATCCTTTTTTGCTTTCCAAACTCTGCCGAGTCTGCCCTTGCCCTGAGTTTGTTCTCTGGCAACGGCAACCGTGCCGTTTTCGCAACCGTCTGCACCCAGCTTTTTGAGGTAATCGTTTGTTGAACCCACCTCGTCAAGGACGATGAGGTTTTTACCGATTACGGAGGTCTTCAGGTATTTTTCGATTGCAGGCTCGTTGAGGTGTGGGGGATAGGCAACAAGGCGGTATCCACGGTTTGTTACAGAGTCAATTGTGTAACCCTGCTCTTTAAGTCCGTTGATTGCTTTCCACACTGCCTGTCTTGATACACCAAGCTGTTCGGAAATTTCACTGCCCGAAACATAGCCATCTGTTTTTGTTAAAAGTTCAATAATTTTCTTTTGCATAACATCACCGATTTTAAAATTTAATGTAAAAAATTACGGACGATTCTAAACAAAATCGCCCGTTTTTGAATGTTAATTATTTACTTTTGTTTGCCGCAACAATTTTCTTGACTGCAATGCTTACTGCCGAACCGACAACAAAGCAAGCAATGATTTCAAGAATGCAGTTGATTGAAAGAGCAGGGATAACCACGGCTGTGATTACATTAAGTCCCATAACTTCGATACTGCCGAAAAGGATTGCCATAAAGCCAAGGAAGAAGGCTGTGTTCATAACAGGGCAGAGTATAGTAGCGATAAGGTCGTTAAGATTGAACTTGCCTACAGTTTTACCTTCAAATACCTTGCCCAGACCTTTTGCGATAAGTCCTGTGAACCAACCCATAAGAGCTCGTGCAACAACACAAATTATAAAGGTGTAAAACCAGTTGATTGAAAGCATTGCCGTGCCGAATGCGTCCATACCAAAGCATTGTACAAAGCTTGTGATACCAAAGAGTGTGCCGAGAATCAATCCTGCTGTAGGACCGAGAACGGTTGCACCGATTGCAATCGGAATGCAAAGGAATGAAATGGAAAGCGCACCGATCTTCAGATATCCGAGCGGTGTGAGCGCCATTACAAGCGTCAATGCGATAAGCACTGCAAGAATAACCATTCTTTGCACCTTTGAAAAGTTTCCTGTCTTGTTCATAAAAAATTCCTCCTGCTGTTTCCCTGCTCATTTTCCGCAGGTGAAACGCAAATAATATTTACAAGGGGAGAACCCCGTTGCATCAAATTAATAATTCAAAAACAAGTTTTATATTAAATTGTCTTTATTTTTTATTTCTCTCGTAAATAATTTTGAGTCCGTCAAGAATAATATTCTCATCAAAGATAATATCGTGACGGCAGTTTTTGATTGCAAGCGGAGCAAGACCGCCTGTTGCAATAACCTTGCATTCTGTCTTGCATTCCTCGTTAAACATATCAACCATTCCGTCAAGCATACAGGCTGTTCCGAACATAATTCCCGAACGAATGCAGTCGGATGTGTTTGACGAAATTACCTTCTTTGGAGCTTTCATATCAACCGATGAAAGCAATGCGCCGTGATTTGTGAGTGCGTCAAGCGAAATTCCCATACCGGGGGCAATTGCACCGCCGTGATACGCGTTGCTTGCGTCAACATAGACAATTGCGGTTGCAGTTCCCATAAAAATCATAATGAGAGGACCGCCGTATTTTTCACACGCTCCCACACAGCCGGCAACGATATCGGCACCCAAGGTTTCGGGATGCTCAATCTTGATGTCAAGACCTGTCTTGAGTCCCGGACCGATGAGCAGACTTTTTTTGCCTGTAACGGTCATAATCGCACTTCTGAGGTTATATGTAAATTTCGGAACAACAGAGCTTATAATAGCGCCGTCAATGCTTTTTGCGTCGATGTTGTAAATCTGCAAAAATGTGAAAAGTTCAACGGCAAGCTCGTCGCTTGTTTTGTTTTCATCGGTTGAAAAACGGAGTTTGAATTTTAAATTATCTCCGTCAAAAATGCCGAGCTTGACATTGGTGTTTCCGACATCGGCCGCAAGCAGCATTGCTGTTCCCTCCAAACGGTTTTTATAAATATGCTTTTACAAAAGTTTAGATTTAATCGTATTTTACTTTGCTTATTATATCATAAAAAATTATTTCTTCAAGGGCGAATTTAAGGAATTTATCCGATTTTTGGAAAATCCGAAAAAATTGTTGAAATTTGCGTTGGATTGTGTATAATTAAAATAGGTGTGTATAACACGGTCATGTATTACGCAAAATTCTGAAAGGAATGGTTTATTAAATGGACAGTTCAGAAATCAAGCAGCTCCGAATTCTTGCCGCAAGGTCAAGAATGGGCGCAATTCTCGGCACTTACCACGCCAAATCAGGTCATCCCGGCGGATCGCTTTCGGCAGCAGATATTTTCACATATCTCTACTTTAAGGAAATGAATGTTGATCCTAAAAATCCCGATATGCAGGACAGAGATCGTTTTGTTCTTTCAAAAGGTCACTGCTGTCCGGCTCTTTATGCAACACTTGCACTCAAGGGCTTTTTTGAATGGGACGAGCTTACAAAGCTCCGTCATGTAGGCGCTATGCTTCAGGGACATCCCGATATGAAGGGTACTCCCGGTATTGATATGAGTACAGGCTCACTCGGTCAGGGTATTTCGGCTGCCTGTGGTATGGCACTTGCGGCTAAGCTTGATAACAAGAGCTATCGCACATATACAGTTCTCGGTGACGGTGAAGTTGAAGAAGGTCAGGTTTGGGAGGCTGCAATGTTTGCCGCTCACAACAAGCTTGACAATCTCGTTGTAATTGTTGACCAGAACGGACTTCAGATTGACGGTACTGTTGAAGAGGTTGCAGGCATTGAGCCTCTTGATAAAAAGTTTGAAAGCTTTGGCTTTGAAGTAATCAAAATTGACGGTCACGACTTCAATCAGATTGAATCGGCTCTCGAAAAGGCTAAGACAGTAAAGGGCAAGCCTACTGCAATTCTTGCCAAGACAATCAAGGGCAAGGGCGTTTCATTTATGGAAAATCAGGTTGGCTGGCACGGCACTGCTCCCAACAAGGAACAGTATGAACAGGCTACTGCCGAGCTTCAGGCTGAAATTGACAGATTGGAGGGCAACTGCTGATGGCACAGGTAATTAAAAAGGCTACAAGAGAAAGCTTTGGCATGGCTCTTTGTGAGCTTGCAAAGACAAATAAGGACATTATTGTTTTTGATGCAGACCTCGCAGCTGCTACAAAGACAGGAATTTTTAAAAAAGAGTTTCCCGAAAGATTTTTTGACTGCGGTATTGCCGAGGGCAATATGGTAGGCGTTGCAGCAGGTATGGCAGCGGCAGGCAAAATTCCGGTTGCCGCATCATTTGCAATGTTTGCAACAGGCAGAGCATTTGAGCAGATTCGCAACTCAGTTGCTTACCCTCATCTTAATGTTAAAATTGCCGGCAGCCACGCAGGTATTTCAACAGGTGAAGACGGTGCTACTCATCAGTGCCTTGAAGATATCGGTATTATGCGTACAATTCCGGGTATGGTTGTCCTTAACCCTGCCGATCACTACGAAATGATGGCCGCTACAAAGGCTGCAATTGAGTACAACGGTCCTGTTTATATCCGTCTCGGCAGACTTGCTGTTGACAGTTTTAATGATCCCGATACCTATACATTTGAGCTTGGCAAGGGTATTACTCTCCATGAGGGCAACGATGTGGCTGTTATTGCAACAGGACTTGTTGTAAACGAGGCTTTAAAGGCTGTTAAGGAACTTGAGGCTGAGGGCATCAACGCTCGTCTTATTAACATTCACACAATAAAGCCTATCGACAGAGATATCATCATTAAGGCTGCAAAGGAAACAGGCAGAATCATCACCGTTGAGGAACACAATGTTATCGGCGGTCTCGGTGACGCTGTTTGTGATGTTGTAAGTGCAGAGTGTCCTGTTAAGGTTACAAAGATCGGTGTGAACGATCGTTTTGGTTACAGCGGTCCGGCTCTTGAGCTTCTTGACAAGTTCGGTCTTACACAGCCTCACATTGCAAAGGTTATCAGAGATGTTGTTAAAGAGGATAAATAATTTCTGAATTAATTTAATAATTGCAAAATATTAACGGTCGGTTTGTTCAAGCCGACCGTTTTTTGTATGTACCGTTCAATTGAATATAAAGCAAAGGGCGGATATCGCAAAAAACGGCAGCCGCCCTTTTTATATTAAAACATCCTCAGCAATAAGCCGAATGGGGCTTTAGTCAGCGTGCTTTATCAGCAGCCGCAGCCACAGCTGTTGTTGTCACAACCACAGCCGCCGTTGTTTCCGCCGCAACAGCAGAGAACGATGATAAGAAGAATAATCCATGAGCAGCAACCGTTGCCGTTACCAAAGTTACACATACGCTTACCTCCTTTCGTTTACACTACATATTATTGCAAAAGGAGAAATGTGTGACATCAAAAAATGACGGCTGCGAAAATATTCGTAACCGTCATCAATTGTAATGATTTAATTAAACATTGAATCTGAAAAGAACGACATCGCCGTCTTTCATAACATAGTCCTTGCCTTCACTGCGGACAAGACCTTTTTCTTTTGCGGCTGTCATACTTCCGCAGGCGATAAGGTCGTCATATGCGATAACCTCGGCTCTGATAAATCCACGCTCAAAATCCGAGTGAATTTTGCCCGCTGCCTGAGGTGCTTTTGTTCCTTTTTTGATTGTCCATGCACGAACCTCCTGTTTGCCGGCTGTAAGGTAGGAGATAAGTCCGAGAAGTGCATAGCATTCCTTGATAAGTCTGTCAAGACCGCTTTCCTCAAGTCCCATATCGGCAAGGAACATTTCCTTTTCTTCCTTGTCCATTTCAACGATTTCTTCCTCAATCTGAGCGCAGATCGGAAGAACGCCGGCGTGTTCCTCGGCGGCAATCTTCTGAACAGCCTTGTAGCCCTCGTTTGAGTCTATGCCGTTTGAGAAATCCTCGTCACTCATATTTGCGGCATAGATAACAGGCTTGTTTGTGAGAAGTGCAACCTCTGAAAGAATTGCCTTTTCGTCATCGTCACATTCAACACTTCTTGCAGGCTTGCCCTCGTTGAGTGCGGCAAGAACTCTTTCAAAAAGGTCGATGTCTTTCTGATACTTTTTATCGCCCTTGAGCATTTTCTTTGTCTTGTCAATTCTGCGTTCGAGCATTTCAACATCGGAGAGAATAAGTTCAAGATTAATTGTTTCAATGTCACGGGCAGGGTTGATGTTGCCTTCAACATGGATAATGTCATCGTTTTCAAAGCAACGGACAACATGAACGATAGCGTCACATTCACGGATGTTTGAAAGGAACTTGTTGCCGAGTCCCTCGCCCTTTGACGCACCCTTTACAAGACCTGCAATATCTACAAATTCAATTGATGCAGGAGTATATTTGTCAGGATCATACATTTCCGCAAGTTTATCAAGTCTTTTGTCCGGAACTGCAACAACACCGATATTCGGTTCAATTGTGCAGAAAGGATAGTTTGCACTTTGAGCACCTGCGTCTGTAATTGCGTTAAAAAGAGTACTTTTGCCGACATTTGGAAGTCCGACGATTCCGAGTTTCATTTATTTTCACCTCAAATAATATTCGGGCAATGCTTGCCTATTTTCACTGAATATTGTATTATTATATCGTATGGATGCTTACTCTGTCAATTCACAGACGAGTAATGCACACTTTGTTAAGTATATCACATAAAATTGCTTTAAACAATAAGAAAGGAAATTTTTATGAGCGAAATAAATACATATTCTGTAACAATTAAGGTGGAAGAAGAAAATCTTGCCGTTTCAATGGGCAGCGGCAGTCTTTGCGTGCTTGCAACTCCGTGCGTTGTGGCTCTTATGGAAAATGCCGCCGCAGCTCTTGCAGACAAGGTTCTTGACAACGATGAGCTTACAACAGTAGGTACAATGATTTCAATTGAACACACAAGCCCTACTCCTCTCGGTGCTGAGGTTACGGCAACAGCCGTTCTCAAAAGCGTTGACGGCAGAATGTTTAATTTTGAAGTTTTTGCCGAAGATAAAAAGGGTGAAATTGCAAGAGGCACTCACACAAGAGTAAGCGTAAAATCAGAAAAATTTCAGATGAAGGCGGACAGCAAGTTTGATGAATAAGTACAAATATTATCTGTTTGACCTTGACGGCACAATCAGCGAGAGCGCATTGGGCATAAGAGAGTCACTTGAAAACGCAATTAAAAGTATGGGCAAGCCGTTGCCGAATCTTGACGATTACACATTGTACATCGGACCGCCGTTGCTCGATACATTCCGCAATATCTGCCGTTTCAATGAGGAAGAATCGGCAAGAGGCGTTGAGATTTATCGTGAATACTACAACACCAAGGGCAAGCTTGTGAACAAGCTTTATGACGGCATTGACAGGGTTCTTGCAGAGCTTAAAAACAGCGGTGCAAAGCTTGCCGTGTGTTCGTCAAAGTATGAAAAGTTTGCCGAAGAAATTACAGAACTTCTCGGTGTGCATGATATGTTTGACGCAATCTGCGGTTCAACACTTGACGGCAACAGAAAAGATAAAAAAGACCTTATTCCGTATGCAGTTGAAAGACTTGGCGGCAGCCTTGAAAATGACAGAGAAAATATCGTCATGATAGGTGATACTTGGTTTGACACAAAGGGAGCAAGACTTTGCGGTGTTGATTTTGTCGGTGTTGAATACGGCTACGGCGACCTTGAAAGCATGAAAAAAGAGGGCGGCAGGGTGTTTGTGAAAACAACGGCTGAACTCTTGGATGTTCTTACAAAGTAAATAATTTGAAATCGGACAAACGGAATTATCCGAAGATTTTTCGCATACATTTTATCAGAGAATAAAATGTGCGGAGGATTTAAAATGTTCGTTTTTAATTTAAAAATTAAGGCTAAGAAAACGGTAATTTTGGCGGCGGTGCTGTCCGTAACAGCGGCAATAATATGTACAGCCGTTACGGTTGCAATAAATTCACGGTTGCCCGATACAGCCGTAAGTGATAAAACAGGGGAGTATTCTCTTGTACTTAATGACGGTGAGGAGAAAAAATTCCTTGAACAGTTCGGAGTTGAAACCGCCGACGCAAAGCCTGAGAAAAGGTTGGTTGTAATTCCGTCGGATTTTAATAAATATTATGAGGAATACAACGAACTTCAGAAGAAAATCGGACTTGACCTCGCAAAATTTAAAGGCAAAGAGGTTACGGAGATTATCGTTCCCCTGGAAAATCCAAAGGATAACAATGCCGTTTTGCTTGTTTACAAAAACAGGGTAATCGGCGGACACATTACAAACGGAGAATACGGCAGTAAAAATCTGCCGCTTGTTGATTAAGATGGAAAGACTCGATAAAATTATTTCGTCACAAAGAGCCGACGGCAGAAAAGAGGTTCAAAAGCTCATAAAAAGCGGTGCGGTTCTTGTGAACGGAAAAATCTGTAAAAAGCCTGATACAAAGGTTGACCCCGGCAAGGATGAAATTGTTGTGGACGGACAGGCTTTGAATTACAGCAAATACATATATATAATGATGAACAAGCCTGCGGGAGTTGTGTCGGCAACCGAGGACAGGCAGTTTAAGACTGTTATTGATATTATCCCCGAAGATATGAAACGAAAGGGACTTTTTCCCGTCGGCAGACTTGACCGTGATACGGAGGGACTGCTTCTTATTACAGATGACGGTGACTTTGCGCACAGCATAACCTCGCCTAAAAAGCATGTGGACAAGAAGTATGTTGCAAAGCTTGACGGAGAAATCACGGAAGATACCGTAAAGGCTTTTTCTGACGGAATTGAGTTCTCTGACGGTACGAAGTGTCGCAGTGCCGTGCTTGAATGTGACAAAAATGATAAAAAAACAGGAATTGTCACAATTTGTGAGGGTAAATATCATCAGGTTAAAAAAATGTTTTTGTGTTGTGGATTAAAAGTTGTGCATCTTCAACGAATTTCAATAGGCGGTTTGTATCTTGATAGCAATTTGCACATAGGTGAGTGCAAATTGTTAACTGATTTGGATAAAAAGTCGGTTTTTATCGGCAATATACACTAAAAAATGCATCTGAATTTTATCCTGTGTCGGTTTTAAATAAAATAATGCATATATCTTTGGTCAATTTCGGTATGGTCAAATTGTGCGAAAAGTGGTATATTATTGTATGTAATAAAGCTAAGGACTTTATCGTTATCGACTAATTGGAGGTTTATACACAATGGCAAATGTTTCATTAAGACATGTTTACAAGATTTATGACGGCGGTGTAACTGCTGTTACAGACTTCAACCTTGAAATTGCCGACAAAGAATTCATCATTCTCGTTGGTCCTTCAGGTTGCGGTAAATCAACAACTCTCAGAATGATTGCAGGTCTTGAGGATATTTCAAAGGGCGAGCTTTACATCGGCGATACACTCGCAAACGATGTTGCTCCTAAGGACAGAGATATCGCAATGGTATTCCAGAACTATGCTCTTTATCCTCATATGACTGTATATGATAATATGGCATTCGGTCTTAAACTCCGTAAGTTCTCTAAGGAAGAGATTAAGAGAAGAGTTGAAGAGGCTGCAAGAATCCTTGGTATCGAGCAGTATCTTGACAGAAAGCCAAAGGCTCTTTCAGGCGGTCAGAGACAGCGTGTTGCTCTCGGTCGTGCTATCGTTCGTAACCCGAAGGTATTCCTTCTTGACGAACCGCTTTCAAACCTTGATGCTAAGCTCCGTGCTCAGATGAGAACAGAGATTTCAAAAATTTATCAGCGTCTCGGCACAACATTTATCTATGTAACCCATGACCAGACAGAGGCTATGACAATGGGTACAAGAATTGTTGTTATGAAAGACGGTTTCATTCAGCAGGTTGATACTCCTCAGCATCTTTATGATATGCCTTGCAATATGTTTGTTGCCGGATTTATCGGTTCACCTCAGATGAACTTCATCAACGCTGTTCTCTCTAAGAACGGCGGCAAGTATACTCTTGATTTTGACAAGTATCATGTTCCTGTTCCGGAGTCAAAGGTCAATGCTGACCTCGACAACTATGTTGGCAAGGAAGTTGTTTTGGGTATCCGTCCTGAGCATGTTCACGATGAGCCTGAAGAAATTGCTAAGGCTGAGTGTCTTCTCAAAGCCAATGTTGATGTTACCGAGCTTATGGGCGCTGAAATTTATCTCTATGTAAATATCAACGGTACACCTATCACAGCTCGTGTTGAACCTACTTCAACAGCTAATCCGGGCGACGACATTGAGATTGCTTTCGACCTCAGCAAGATTCACATCTTTGATAAGGATACTGAGAAAACAATCACAAACTGATTATAATTTAATTTGGTTTTTACGGCGGAGCGTTATGCTCCGCCGTCTTTGCGTTTGCAGAAGGAAAACGATTGTTGCCGTAAGCGCAATAACTTTCAAAACCCATTTGCATTTAAATTTTATAATTGATTAACTGTGATGAATAGATATTTTTCGTATTTTGTCACAAAATCAACACAATGTTGTGATATATTAAAAAACAAATAAGATTTTGTAACAATTGTTTAATTTTGCTTTCAAAACTGTAACTTGTTGCTGATTATGCAAATTCTCTAAAAAAATTCAAGAAAAATTGTAAATAGAGGTTGATTTTTTTCTCGTTTTTGTGTAATATGTATATGAGACAGATTGTATTTTATTGAACTCTTTTACAATCACAATATATAACTGCGGAGAAAACGAGGTAAAAATTTATGTCAAACAGATTATTTCAAGGTATTGTACACCAGATGAAAGACGCAATCGACAGAACGATTGGCGTAATTGACGAGACTTCGGTTGTTATTGCCTGCTCCGAGCTTGGAAAAATCGGCGAGGTAAACGAGAGCGTTAATTCCGAAACACTCAGCTCGACAGCACCGTTTGTTGTGAACGGCTATACATACAGATCTTTCGGCAGCAATGCAAAGTATGATTATGCAGTATTTGTTCAGGGTACCGATGAGTATGCTCAGAAATATGCTCAGCTTTTGTCGGTTTCTTTTGCAAGCATCAAGCAGTATTATGACGAAAAGTATGATCGTTCAAACTTTATTAAGAATGTTATTCTTGACAACATTCTTCCGGGTGACATTTACCTTAAAGCAAGAGAGCTTCACTTTAACAGCGAGGTTTCTCGTGTGTGTCTGCTTATTAAAATTGTTTCAAAAACAGATGTTTCCGCTTATGATATAGTTCAGAATCTTTTCCCGGACAAGTCAAAGGACTTTGTTATAAACATTAACGAGGTTGAAATTGCACTTGTTAAGGAAATTAAACCCGACACAGAGAGCCGTGACCTTGAAAAGCTTGCAAGCTCGATTTCAGACACACTTTCGAGCGAGTTCTACACACACTGTGTTGTCGGTATCGGCACAACGGTTACAGGCATCAAGGATCTTGCAAGAAGCTTTAAGGAGGCTCAGTCGGCTCTTGAGGTTGCAAAGGTATTTGACACAGACCGTACAATCGTAAGCTATGATAACCTCGGCATTGCCCGTCTTATCTATCAGCTTCCTACAACATTGTGTGAAATGTTCCTCAAAGAAGTTTTCAAGCGTGGTTCAATTGAGAGCCTTGATCAGGAAACTCTCTTTACAATCCAGCGTTTCTTTGAAAACAACCTCAATGTTTCCGAAACATCAAGAAAGCTTTTTGTACACAGAAACACTCTTGTGTACAGACTTGAAAAAATTAAAAAGCTCACAGGTCTTGACCTCCGTGAGTTTGAGGACGCAATCGTGTTCAAGGTAGCTCTTATGGTTAAGAAATACCTCAACGCAAGTCCTACAAAATACTGATTTGGTTAAAGTGTGCCCGAGCACAGTGTCTTGCTGTGCTTTGGGCGTTTTGACTTTTTTGTGAGTATTTGTACAATAACTACAAAACAAAGGTGACTTTATGATTGATTTTATAAATGTGTCTAAAACATACCCTAATGGCACTCATGCTCTCTACGGTATTACGCTGAGTATTGATAAGGGCGAGTTTGTATTTATTGTCGGTGCATCGGGCGCAGGCAAGAGTACATTTCTTAAACTCATTATGCATGAGGAAACTCCGACATCGGGCAAAATCGTTATCAACGACACTGATGTTACAAAGCTGAGAAGGAGCAAGGTTCCTTATATGCGCCGTCATATGGGCATTGTTTTTCAGGATTTCAGACTTATTGACAAGATGAATGTTTTCGACAATGTTGCGTTTGCAATGCGTGCTGTCGGAAAACCTTCGGCAGTAATTAAAAAGCGTGTTCCGTATGTGCTTGAGCTTGTCGGTCTTAAAGATAAGATGAAAAACAGACCGAGTGAACTCTCGGGCGGTGAGCAACAGCGTGTAAGCCTTGCAAGAGCCCTTGTGAATAACCCCGAAATTATTATTGCCGATGAGCCGACAGGTAATGTTGACCCCGAGATGTCACACGAAATCATTGAGCTTCTCAATGAAATTAACGCAACAGGCACAACCGTTATTGTTGTAACGCATGAACATGACCTTGTTCGTGAGTTTGACAGACGAGTTGTTGTTCTTGACCACGGAAAAATTAAGAGCGACACCAAGGATTTGTTTGTTAAAGATGACTATACTGACGATTACGGTGATGACAGCGGTGAAGAAAATACACCGGATTATCCCGATAATGCAGTGGTTGTTCCGGAATAATGCGTTTGCGCAAATAGGATTTTGAAAGGATTTTTGATATGACCGGATTTGGTTATTTGGCAAAAGAAGGTTTCAAAAATGTGTGGAACAACCGTATTATGAGTATCGCTTCTGTCTGCGTACTTATAAGCTGTCTTGTTCTCACAGGTGCGGCGGCACTTTTTTCATTGAATGTTGACAAGGTTGTTGAATCTGTCGGCAAGTCAAATGAAACCTCTGTATACATTAAAGACGGATATTCACAGCTTGAGGCTGTTTATGTAGGAAAAGCAATTGAAAAGCTTGACAATGTTGAGTCGGCAACCTTCCTTTCAAAGGAAGATGCAATAAAGCAGTATAAATCTACTCTCGGCGATGATCTCTTTGCAGAAATGCAGGGCAGAAACAAACTCCCTGATTCATTTATTGTTGTAATGAAGGATTTGTCAAAGTACGATGAAACTATTGCACAAATCACGAAAATTGACGGTGTTGAGAGTTTCAGCAGTCACCGTGAACTTGCCAAAAAGCTTACGGACATCAGCAGTCTTGTCAATATGATTTGCGTTGCTGTTGTGTGTGCTTTGACAATCATTTCAATCTTCATCATTGCCAACACAATTCGTGCGACAATGTATTCAAGAAGATTTGAAATCAGCATTATGAAATCGGTCGGCGCAACGAACTCGTTTGTACGATGGCCGTTTCTTATTGAAGGTATGATAATCGGACTTATTTCTGCAATTATTTCAACAGGCGCAATTGCAATCCTCTATGAGACTGCACAGGCTCTTGTTTATCAGATTGTTCCGATTGATTTTATCCCGATTAACAATGTCATCTGGATTACAGGCGGCTTGTTTGCAATTGCAGGTATTGTTATCGGCTTCTTCGGCAGCTTTATTTCAATCAGAAAATACCTTAAAATGGAAGGTAACGAAATACTCGGTTGGTAATCCCGACAGAAATCTTAAAGGAGGAGATTACGATGAACAAATTAAAAAGAATTTTATGTGCAATGCTCTGCGTATGCATGATTTCAATTCCAATGGCAATACCGACTACTGTTTCTGCTGAGGACAGCATCTCAGACCTTGAACAACAGCTTCAGCAGCTTGAACAGGAAAACGAAAAGTATCAGAAGATTCTTGATGATACAAAGTCTGACATCGCAGAAAAGGAAGAATACAAGAGCGCCCTTGTAAGCAAGGTTCAGGTTCTTGATGAAAAAATTGCAGTAACCCGTGAGAAAATTTCAAGCCTTAACGATGATATTAAGGAAAAGCAGGACGCTTATGACAAGGGACTTTCGGAGGTTGAGGATCAGTTTGACGCACTTGCAAACAGACTCAGAATTCTCTATATGTCAGGCAATGCAACCGACCTTGAAATCATTTTCGGTGCAAAGGATTTTTCTGACCTTATTGATAAGATGGAGCTTGTAAAGAGCCTTGCAAACAGCGACAAGGAGCTTATCAGCGAAATCCAGACAAAGCTGGACGAGCTCAGCACCAAGAAGGAATCCCTTGAGGCTGACAAGAAAGACCTTGAAACTCAGCAGGCGTCATTGAAGTCGGATCAGGACGAATTTAATAAACTCATTTCCGATAATGACGAGATTCTTAAAAATCTTTACGCATCAAATTCCGAGGCGCAGAATTCCTTGGAAAGTGCGGCTTTGCAGAGTGATGAGATTGAAGCTAAAATCAGCCAGTACTATGCCGCTCAAAAGGCTGCTGCGGAACACGCTGCTCAGGCTTCACAGAGCTCAAGCTCAAGCAGTTCATCAAGCAGTTCATCAAGCGGCTCAAGCAGTTCGGGTTCATCAAACTCAGGTTCATCATCTGTAATTGTTCCGTCGGGTTCGGGCTTTGCATGGCCGACACCGGGCTTTACATATCTTTCATCACCGTGGAGAGAAGACAGAGAAACTTATAACCACGGCGGAATTGATATTGCCGGCGCAGGCATTATGGGAACTCCCGTTGTTGCGGCTGCCGACGGTACTGTTATCGCAAGCAACAGCAGTTGTACACACAACTGGGGCAAGAGCTACAGCTGTGGCTGCGGCGGCGGTTACGGTAACTATGTAATGATCAGCCACGCGGGCGGTAAGATGACAGTTTACGGTCACCTTACAAGTCTTACAGTAAGTACAGGTCAGACCGTTTCAAGAGGACAGGTTATCGGCTATGTCGGTTCAACAGGTAACTCAACAGGACCTCACCTCCACTACGAATGCCGTCTTAACGGTGTAAGATACAACCCGATGTCAGAATATTAATCTGTACATACACAATTTGATAATTAATTTAAAAGCCTTCGCATATACTTAAATAAGTAAATATGCGGAGGTTTTTGTTTTGATTACTTCATTGAATGTTGTGTTTCCCGAAAAGTGCGGGAAAATAAGGGGATTTTTTAACAGGCTGAGAGGGGACAAGGTGTGCGTTGAAATCAAGAGAGCAAGGGGCGTAAGCGTAAAACAGCTTACATACATCTGTCGCAGACAAAAGGTCAATCTCAATAAAATTGACAGGGCAATCGGCAGTCAGCGCACAAGACTTTTGTGTTGCGAAGAAATGATTTTTCCGAACGACAGCGGTTACAAGCGTTTTTACTCGCCGCTTTTTTCAGCAAGACTTTGTACTAATATGGCACTTTTTGCCCTCAGCAAATTTGACGCTCCCGAAAGGCTGACGGTCGGAATTTATGATCCCGATGCTCAATGCACCGACCTTGTTTCATTTGTGTTGAAATATACGGGCAATGTCTGTATTATCACAGATAACGAAGATGTGTTCTATGATGAACTGAATACAATTGCCGAAGAAACGGGTGCGTGTGCCGTTGTTACTCACCACCGTGAACAGCTTTCAAATTGTGACTTTGTCATTGCACCGTTTGAAATTGAAGAAAATCTGCCTGTAAGAAATGATGCGGTTATCCTCACAAACGGCAGACCTAAGGAAAATATAAAGGGCTTTGTGTATTTTCGCTATTGCTTTAAAATGCCGAACGGATTCGCACTTTTGCGGCCTGAGGGATTGTCGGAGGAATACTTCTGCTCAGCACTCTATACACTCGGTTCACAGTACGAACTCGGTTCAATTGTTCCCGATTTGTGCCGTAATGATACAGAGGCGCAGACAGTGAAATCTCTTTGCAGTTATCTTGCCCGTTTTGCTTGACAATCGGTGTGAAAAAAATTATAATAAATCTATATGCAGTTTTTTGCTGATATGAAAGAATTTTATACCGTATGCACGCTTGTGCAGGTGCGGTATTAACTGAAAGGAACGATATAAAATGGCAGCTAAACCAACAATGCTTACTGCGGAAGGTCTTAAAAATCTTGAAGAGGAACTTGCAGAATTACAAAATGTCAAGCGTAAAGAAATTGCAGAGAAAATCAAGGTAGCCCGTTCCTACGGCGACTTGTCCGAGAACAGTGAATATGATGATGCAAAGAACGAGCAGGCTATTATGGAGGCAAGAATCGCTACTATCGAGTCTATCCTCAAAACTGCTCAGATTATTGATGAGTCCGAAACATCTAACGATAAGGTACACCTCACTTCTGTTGTTACAATCGAAATGGTTGGCACAGACAGACAGATGACATACAAAATCGTTGGTTCGGGTTCTAACGAAACAAATCCCGCACAGGGCAAAATTTCAGACGAATCACCTGTGGGCAAGGCTCTTATGGACAGATGTGTCGGTGATGTTGTTGAGGTTGAAACTCCCGGCGGCGTAAAGGCATTTAAGATTCTTGAAATCTCAAAGTAATTTGTTTATCTATTGAATTTTTGCTGACGGATTCTGCTTTTGCAATCCGTCAGATTTATTGATGTTGAAAAGAGAGGAATGATTGGAAATGAGTCAGAAGCCACAGCAGAACGGCACAAGCGATGTTATCAAGGTCAGATACGAAAAGCTTGACGCCCTCAAAGAAGCAGGCAGAGATCCGTTTGTAATTACAACAAGTGCCCGTGATGTTCTCACGAAAACAATTAAAAACAATTTTGAAGAGTACGAAAACAAAGATGTATGCGTTGCAGGCCGTTTGCTTTCAAAAAGAGGCAAGGGCAAGGTTTCGTTTATGGACCTTTGGGATCGTTCGGGCAAAATCCAGATTTTTGCAAAATTTGACGATCTCGGTGAAGAAGAATACGGTTTCCTTAAAAAGTGGGATATCGGTGATATCGTTGAAGTAAAGGGCTTTGTTTTCAAAACGCAAATGGGCGAAATTTCTGTTCATGCAAAAGAGGTTAAGCTCCTTTCCAAATCACTCAAACCCCTCCCCGAAAAGTATCACGGCCTTACAAATACAGACCTTCGTTACCGTCAGCGTTATGTTGACCTTATTATGAATCCCGAGGTAAAGGATACCTTTGTAAAGCGTTCAAAAATTATCGGCAGTATCCGCCGTTACCTTGACAATCAGGGCTTTATGGAGGTTGAAACTCCTATGCTCGTTGCCAATGCCGGCGGTGCGTCGGCTCGTCCGTTCCTTACTCACTTCAACGCTCTTGACGAGGATTTAAAGCTCAGAATTTCTCTTGAACTTTACCTCAAAAGACTTATCGTAGGCGGACTTGAAAAGGTTTACGAAATCGGCAGAGTATTCCGTAACGAGGGTGTTGACACCCGTCATAACCCAGAGTTTACTCTTATGGAGCTTTATCAGGCATATACCGACTACAACGGTATGATGGATCTTACCGAAAACCTCTATCGCCATGTTGCACAGGAGGTTCTCGGCACAACAACAATCACATACAACGGCATTGAAATGGATCTTGGCAAGCCGTTTGAGAGAATTACAATGCTTGACGCTGTTAAAAAGTATTCAGGTGTTGATTTCAACGAAATTCATTCTGATGAAGAGGCTAAGGCAATTGCTAAGGAAAAGGGTGTTGAGTTTGAAGAACGCCACAAGAAGGGCGACATCCTCAACCTTTTCTTTGAAGAATTTGCAGAAGAGCATATGATTCAGCCTACTTTCGTTATGGATCATCCGATTGAGATTTCTCCGCTTACAAAGAAGAAACCCGAAAATCCCGATTATGTTGAGAGATTTGAGTTCTTTATGAACGGCTGGGAAATGGCTAATGCATATTCAGAGCTTAACGATCCGATTGACCAGAGAGAGCGTTTTAAGGCTCAGGAGGCACTTCTCGCACAGGGCGATGATGAGGCTAACACAACCGATGAGGATTTCCTCAACGCACTTGAAATCGGTATGCCTCCGACAGGCGGTATCGGCTTTGGTATCGACAGAATGTGTATGCTCCTCACAGATTCAGCCGCAATCCGTGATGTTCTCCTCTTCCCGACAATGAAGAGTTTAAGTGACTAAAACACAATATATGGTGTTAAAACTTCTTAAAAGACCCTAAATATTGCACTTTTAGAAAATCAAATCGTTACTTTACTAAAAATTTACTAAAAATGACCAAAGCAGCGTAATGCAGGTATGTGTGCGTACAAAACGCAAAAAATTAAGGACTATAAGATTTATCGTCTTATAGTCCTTATTCTTTTACTTGCTTTTGAATTTTAATATGGTCTTTCCAAACAATTTATAGTAAGGAATTTCTTCTTCGTTTAGTATATAGTAGTTAATACAATCCGCAAGTATGACTGCTACTACTGATAATAAAAACCAAACAAAACTGAATGGTAAACATATAATACCTTTGTAATTCAATGGAACATTAGAATAGTCCCACATAGTTTCAACAATACCGAGTAGGGATAAATTACCTATAACAAATTCCATAAACGTTATGATTAAAGAACCTATTAGTCCTTGAATCAATATATCAACATCCCAAGATATTTCATTATTTATTCTATCAATAAGAACAAAAGCAATTCCTCCACATAAGCCCATCAAGGGGAATGAATATCCTCTCCAGCATACTTCTATGGTTATGTATGCCATAAATCCTATGATAAATAAAAACAGAATTTTATGTATCTTTTTCATATAATCTAACCCATTTTAGCTATAATTGCTTTGAGAACATCGGATTGATAATCCTCTGGAATATCCATTCCATAAACAATGTTACTAATTTCCTCGATTGTATTCAATGATTGAACATATAATTTCAGAGCATTGTGGTATGTTACTTGATATGTCTTAAATGCGGTTGCAGAAGAAATAATAGTCATAATATCTTCGGCTGAATAGAATTTACATAATTCACCATCAGCGTGATATGGTATTTCTGTTTCTCCGTTTTGAACCATAGCTGAAAGAGTTGTTAAGTTTAATTGGTCTTGTGTTGTAAGAGAGAAATGATAGGTTTCCCCATCGCTTAAAGATACATCAAATCCGCTTGTAATAACTTTATTACAAATTGAACTAATCTCATTCAATTTAGCATTTTTAATAAACTCAACGGTAACTTCTTCATCTGAGTCAATATTTGGTTCTTCTTCTATAATTTCCTGCTCGGTAGGTAATTTGATTTCTTCACCTTTTTCAACGGCTTCATATAAAGTATTATATTCTTCTTCATCAATTTGAATTATTTTAATTGTTTCATATCCAATTTTGTCTGTTGTGACAGGTAACATCCAATCGGCTCTATAATAGATGTCACCGAATTGAACATACTGTGCTTTACTTTCGTCACAGGATAATAGAACATTATGTTTATGTTGATAAGTTCTAAAATCAAGCTGCGACACCACTCCAACGAAGTTTTTGCCATTTATCAGTTTGTAATAATTCATTCGGAACATTCCTGCCTTTCACTTTATGTTTAACCAATTTATCTATTTCTTCATCTGTGAAAACATTTTGATATATACCCTCGTTAATTTCCATTATCAAGTTATAAGTATAATTCATTGTGTTGTCGATTTTCGCACATAACCATTTCTTTCTTCGAGTTGCAATTCTTGAAGTTTGGTCAGCACTAAAATGATATAACTTCGTAAAAGTATTTTCATATTCAAATTTGGAAATATGTCTTTTACTTCTTATTACCGACATTTAAGCATCCTCCTTTACTTGATATAACCTATAAGGCGGCGTTGTTAGCCGCCAGATAATATAACAACGACCCACCCGTTGTAAATGTAATGAGCGAGCCGTTGATTTTTGTATTAAATTTTATTAGATTGAGAAGCACGGGCAAACGCCATAAGAGCGGTTGGCGCCGCTGCTGCCGTAGTTGGTACCATAAATGGAGACAAACCAGAAGCCATTAGTGTTGCCAACAAAAGGTGAACGCTCCCACCAGGAGTAAGCGGAAACCCAATAACCGCCAATAGATGCCTCTACGGATTTTGTTAAACCATAATACGCAACTTCTTTGTCGGTTGCATAGATATAACAAGCGCCATTACCATTTTGATTCCAAACATCTCCGGAAGTTATGTTATTAGATGAAACACGAGATGGGTCACTTGCATCTGTATAATATGTAGCATCGTCCGGGATAAACATACCTCTAAACTTTGCTCTACGAATATTAGAAGTGAACCAAGATATAGCGCTACCCTCACTAATATAAGGTGTTTCCGAACCACCCATTTCAACATATGCAGGAATATAGAAATAATCATCAGATAACAGAATGTTAGAAGATTTATTGCCTTCAGAAGCACCAATTTTAACTTGTTTGAGCATAGTTCTCCAAACAATAGGAAGCGCATCTGTCATTCTTGCATTTATAAATGTTCTCATTTGACAAGCATCCCAACCACCAACATTCGTTTCAGTTGGATTCATAGCTCTTAACCTGTCAGTTAAAAGAGCGTTTGCTACAAAAGAAGCATTGGCACTCTGACTTGTGCCACCAGCTAATCTATATCTTCCTGTTCCACAGTATTCAACTCTCATAACTTCGTGAGACCAAGCAGCTAATTTACGAGCATTTGTTTCTCCGAGGTCATCAAACCAAATCTTTGCCCAATATAAATAACCATAACCATAGTCATCAAAACCACCGTCTGCGACAAACCTAATAGCACCAAGAGTTAATGTTTGTTCTGAATTAGTCGAACGTGTTCTTACTAATTCCGCTCTTGAAATTGCATTTGCAAATGATGTATTTGAACCATTTGAACTATAAACATAAAGTTTATCATCTCCAGCCTTATGACGAAGAACAACAACATCTCTATAACCCCTATATCCGACATTTATATTTTTGTCGCCCCATTGAATATCAGGATTATTGTTCATTCTCAATCTAAAACCTTCAGAACCATCTTCTTCAAAACAAGAAATCAATGTGTTATTTGTATTAGCTGTATCTGTAAATCTGAAATCAACCGCGAGCGTAAACGATGGAGCATCGTTACTAAACAATTTAATTCCAGTATTGATAGCTTGTTTACCATCTAAATACATATCAGTTGCTAACACTTGGCTTTTAACATTCTCAAAATCAAAATCGTGTCCGAGAGTAATGTCATAATAGTCTTTCTGCTCAAAATAATTTTCTGTTCTTCCAGATGATGTAACAGCAAAAATTTCGCCAGGTATCATAGTTTTAAGGTCTTTACCAACCGCAGGGAGTTCGGCTCTATCCCAAATAGCATAAACATCTGTATTTTCACGAATGCAACCTGTATTTTTGTTCCATCCAGCGAATACATTATAAATGTAAGCACCTTCTTCTGAACTATTTACAGGTATATCACCATCATAAGTAACGTCAGTACCATAATCAACGGTCTGTGAGCCAAGCGACAATCCTTGTCTTGCATACCAAGTAACCGTGTATTGTCTTTTTGTTTTGGTATATTTTGCAGTAACAGTACGATTTGAAAGAACTACATCATCAAGTCCATCCCATCCGCTGCCTTCTACATAATTACCTTCAACAATTTCACCAAAGCTATAATCAAACTCCGCATCACTATCTAAAGTAGGCATAGAGATAAGTCCTTCAGCATATGGGTCAGGTGGTAAAGCACCTCTATCAACATAAGTTGTAAATAAAACCGTACTTTTATCGTCAATATTTACATATGTAACGAGATATTGTGTAACAAGATTTTCAGGATTATAGGTAACTTCAAGGTCGTTCCACTTATTAGCATAGTTTACTAATTCCTGATTTCTAATCTGACCTGAAACATATACCGTACCGGTAACTAATGAATAATACATTTTGTTCATTGTATTCAGCAAAGTTGTATCACTTAAACTATTTTCGCCAGTCCAATCAATGTCATATAAGTAAAGAACCTGCAATGTGTTAATACACTCTTTGATTACATCAAGGCTATTCAAAGCGCCACCTTGCAATGTAAGGGTTTCCAATCTATTCAATGTTGCTTGGAAATCAATAAGATTGTTAAGGTTTCTCATTGCCAAAGTATTGATTGTATTTGGCAAGTGCGCAACTTGAATTTTACCATTTGTAGCAAATGTAACACCTGTAAGACGAGTGCCTTCGGCTAATAACTTGATAAGATTATTACATTGTGCAAGATTGATAGAACCAGTTAAATTGCTACAATTTCTTATATCAAGTTCTTCAAGTAATTTATTATTACCAAGTGTTAATGATACTAAACGAGAGTTGTTATAGCCCTCTGTTGTGTTACCTAAAACGAGCTTTCTCAATTTAGTAGCCATTGAGAAATTGTTTGCTGCAATATAGCAAGCAGAAAGGTCGCTTAATGCTTGAATTCTATTTGCACCGTAGATAGTAACCTGTGTGTCATCCATTGTTGACAAAGGACAATCAATCGTGTATTCTACGCCGCCCTTTGCTCTTATCTGTTGTGTTCCACCGTTACCAAACATAACAGACAAATACATATCAGAATAAGGAGTGATTTTTAATGTGTAATCAGGAGCGACTACAACATCGCTTCCTGTTGGTGTAAAGCATCTAAATGTAATACGGTTATCATCGCCTACAACTGTATTCATAAGATTTTTTGTGCCAAAATAAATCTCCTGGTCTCTCATCCACTGTCTGCGTTGATATTTCTTTCTACCTTGCATCATATCACGGAGATACTGAACATCGTGCTTTGGCTTTGAGTTGTCAAGTGATTTTCCAGTAAAAGTACGAATATATTTTCTTTCAATATCAAGTCTCCAAATTTCTTCTGGATAACATTCTTGAAATTCGTCAAATTGTTGAATAAGATTATTTGCGCTAAAACATTCGGCAACTACGCTTGTAAATGTGTTTGTGATTTCGGCGGATAACAAATCACGCAATCTACACCAAAAAGCAGAAGTTGCACCATTAAATACATAACCACTTGTAGGATTGCCATCAATGTTATAATCAATATCTTCTTTACCATAAGGGAAGATAAGTTCGCCATTATTATTGATACCTATTGCTGTATCATTATCATAATCCCACAAATCAAACGCATACTGCGTATAATATGTTTTGTCATTATGAATTTCAGTATCACTTGTGGTTACATATTCACCATCAATTAGTTCTGTATAAATGTGCAAAAGTTCAGGGACAGGTCTGCTAACTTTACGGAATACTCCTGTTTTAGCAAAATGCCAGAAAGTATTCTTTGCTCTATTATCCATCATTGTGTAATAATGAGTGAAAGAATAAAAGAACTCAACGGCACTCTTAACACACCATTCTTCAATTTCATTAACGAACTGTTCATCGGTTGAAGTTACAACCCATTTACAAAATGCACGCCAAACATTATTATTTATTTTAACCTGTGCCTTGCCTCTGCCCGATGTATCATTTACTAACTTACCATCACGATAGTCACCACAACAAGCGTAACGAGGTTCAAAAGAATGGTCTCCGTCAAATGCCTCATTTTCAAGACACCATCTACGCATATTAAGATAACCTGTTTCGTTACCATCATACTGCGAGTCTCCCGTATTATTCTCAACGGTAATTGTGCCTTGCTTATCCCAATATTCACTCACAATAGAAGCAGGTATATTTCTAATATGGTTAATTACAGAATTGTAAGCAACGGGAGTTACAATAAGATTTCCGTCTTTGTCAAGAGTTTTAACCAGTTTGAATGTTTCCATTCTATACTGACCATCACCAATTTCTTCAATACCTGTTTGGAATGTAGCATTATTCTTTGTATTATCAGAAATTTCGATAGTAAACTCATTCATATCATCTGGGTCATAAGCACGAGTATAGTCTGTCTTTTTACTATCACCAATATTGCCAAGTGCATAGAAATGCCAGTTTGTATCTAAAAACTCATTATGTGTTGAAATGTCCTCGTTTGTCTCTTTTAAGAAAAGCACAGCAGGTACAAACTCCATATCATTCTTAATCTTACTATCTCTCTGTTTTGCAGGTGAAATATAAGGTAAGAAATCATTATATCGTTTTTGTAAGAGGGCATTATTAACATTTTCAGATGAAGCAATATTGACTTTAAGATTGAAGAAGTTATTAGGTACAGATGTTCTTGTAAGGGAAACTTTACCCTCATCGCCTTTCCAATCTGTTACGGATTCTGTTCTTGCATTTTCAGTTCCATATCCAAGTGTAACCTTTGAAATATATCCTTCCTCTGCATTAACTTTATTGCTTGGCTTATGTGTGCCATCACAGTTAAACAAGAAATCAACATTTCTGCCGGCATTACCATAGTTGTCGGAGGTTGTACCTTGACCGCTGTGATAACCATTTTCAAAATACCAGTTATCATAATATGGGTCTCCTGGATAAACCTTGCCACCCATAGCGTGAATACATCTAAATTTGGATTTCACAAATATTTTTTTGGAAGTAGTAAAATGGTCTGTTTCAAGCATTAAAACTTTAACATTAGGAATGACTGGTGCAAGTTTTTCAGGGTCAAGAGTACCACCACTACTATAAGGAGTGTATTTATTAGTTTCTCTATTATAGTAGATACTGTTTCTATCATAACGATTCAACATTGTTGTTGTATCTCTTGAGTCTGCAATAAAGTTTTTCATAACATCTTCCGTTGACAAGGAAGAAGAATAAATCTTCATACGATAAATTCTTACATCACAATAATCAGAACCAATGATGATAGGCTTTGCATTATACTGATAAAATCTATCATTGTTATCATAAACAAATGCCTTACTCGGAACACCATCTTCATAAGCCATAACGAATGCTTTGGCAGTTGGGTCATTTTTATCAATTTTGTCAATGTTAATATCCATTTCGATAATATCTTCTTCGCTATAAGGCATATAAAGATATGTATTTGTTGCTGCAACGGCTTCTGTATTGTCATCGCCTTTAATATCTGTGTCAGAAGCACTATTTGTCTTTAACCAGCCCTCGTGAACACTCATTTGAATGCCGACATTGGTAGTTTGTGTTTCGCCATCAATTTCACTAACAGTAGTATCAACATTACTAAACCATACTGCATTGGCATCTTGAACATTTTCCGTCATAAATACAAGTTTCATTTCAGAGCCTAATACACTTGGATTAGCATTGATACCACCAGAGAACATTTCATAGTCAAACTGTACCCTTGTTCCTGCTTTGATTAAGAAATAAGAATCACCCTTTTCATCAACCCGATAACCGCCATTTGCCCAGTCGAAATTATCAGAAACACTCATTTTATAATTATCATTAGACCATACTCTATTTGATGAGCTATTTGTGATACCTGTTGGGTTAAAGTCAATTTCAAGATTGGCAGTAATAGGAGATACATCAATACCGAGTTCTGTTACATTAACAATGATAGTAACTCTTGTATTTCTAACTTCAATAACTAAAGTATGTTCTCCGACATCATCCGATTTGAAATTCCAAGTGTTTTGAGAAGATATGATTTTATCTGTACTAATAAGTTTATTATCAACATATCTCTTAACAGTAGGTGAGCTTGTTGTTGGGTCATATACATTGTAAGTAATGGAAGTTGTATCATATTGTCTTGCGGTTACAACACCATAATAATCATTCCTATAAATACAACCAATAACAGCATCTTCACTATTTTCATCATACCAAATAATATCCTTAAAGATATGATTTGTTTCAACCTGCACACTATTGATTGTAGCGGTAGCCCAAACTTCAAGTAAGTGAGAGCCGTGTTCTTTTGCAGGAATTGTATATGATTGTAATGTACCAGATGCGGATGTTGTAATTGTATTTTCAACACCATCAATCTTAAAATGAATTACTTTATTTACTGCACCATAAGGTGTATATGAAAATGATACATTTCGACCAATAGGTGTTGTATATCTATCCGAGAATGAACTTTCAAGACGAACATCAACTTTTTGAATAGTCCAAGATTTAACAACCATACTACCAGCTTCATCCACAACAGTAAGTGTGAATTTTTGTGTTCCGATAGATACAAATTCCGAAAGGTCAAATGTATTTCTGCCCTGTACCAAAGTACCAGTAAGCAATACATTGCTTCCATTTTTCCAAGTATATGTACCATCAAATGTTTCACCTTCGGAATCGGTTGATGAAAAGTCTATTTCAATAATAGCATCATCGGTTGCTGTAATAATTAAAGGAGAAGCAGTAATTCTGTCAACTTTAATAGTTGTAGTTGTGGTTGTTCCACCGCCACCGCCACCTCCTGCAATTTTGAACTGACTTTTGATTTCTTCAACATTATTCTTAACTTCATACAAAGTGAATGTGTTTTCAGAATCATATGTGGCATAATATTCATTGCCTTCTACATCTAAATTATCAAGGTCATAACGAACACCGTCTACAACTCTACTTAATGAACTAATATTCGTTGAATTAGTTTCTATTTGCTGTTCATTACTCTCAACAGATAACTGTAATGTAGATATTGTTGCATTTATTGCAGCAATTTTCTCGTTAATTTCATCCTTTGTATAAGCATCTGAACCAATAGCGTGAAAGTTGCCATTGATATAACGATAATGAACATAACTTCCGCTATCATTCAAAACATAGTAGTCCGTAAAAGCATTACCAGTTGCAGGTAAAGTAGAAGATACATTTGCAATTGAACCAGCGACAACTTGCCACATACCATCAATCCATTTGTAATATAAACATCCAGCAGATGACTTTAATATATAATCAACATCTTCATCACCAGTAGCAGGAAGTTCTGTTACAACGAGAGTAGAGGAACTGCCGAATACATCCCACTTTGCATCTCCAACGCTATCAGTAATCCACCAATATTTATCATAACCTGTGTTTGAATGATTTGGTACAAGGTAGAATGTCATAGATTCTCCGGTTACGGGCAACTCATCTACAACTTTAATTGTGAAGGCTTTATAATCTGCAAGCAAAGCCTGTGCATAATTTCTTGAAAGTGTTACAGCGCCACGAATAGCATCTCCAAGTTTTTTGTAAATCAATGTATCTGTTAGTTTGTATGCATCCTGAATTTCAGACTTTACAGTATTTAGATTGTTTTGAACTATATCTGCACGACCTCGTGCATAAGAATAAATATCGACTTTCAAGTTCTGTGGGTCATAAACAGATGGTTGCATAGCATTATCGGCTTTTGTCAATGTATCATTAAAATTGGAATCAACTTTACTACGAGTTATGCTACCATCTTGAATAGTCATATTGGCAAGAGAACCACTTGCAAGGAACTCAGCCATTTCCTTTTCAACTGCATCCTGAATTAACTTTGCAACAACTTCATTACTTTCGAGTTGTGTTACCTTAATAGTTAATTTGTCAACTTCTGATTGATTTGCTTTAAGTGCAATAGCATTGGCGTTTGATTTTTCAGCCGATTTTGCCCTTGCAATCTCGGCAGTCAAATCACTTTGAGATGCCTTTGTGTTAATCTGTTTTTGTAAATTGGTATCTGTTGCAATTAAGTCTGCCGCATTCTGTTCGTTCCAAGTAGTCAGAGCATTTACTTTAGTAACAAGTTGTGTGTATAAAGATTCTGAAATTTCTGTGCTATTAGCATCATTTACCAAAATATTCTCATCAATGGATAATGTAAGATAATTAGTTGTAGCAATAGTACCTTGATTACTACCATATAACATCAATGTGCAATGACCAACACCTATTTCAGAGGGCAGGTATGCACTATTATCTTCATCAAGATATTGATTATAAGAAACTCCATTTTGACTAAATTGGGCAAAGGTTGTTAAGTCATCCCAGTCGCCTGTAAGGTTGAATACAAACCTTACGAATTCTTGTGTTCCAGCAACGAGGCTTTTTAGATTAGTTGCAATCTTTAATTTTTGATTAGCAACATTAACTAATATATCCATATAATCCTCCTAAAATACAATAGTATAACAAGAGGGCTTACTTGTACGATAAGCCCTCTCTTATTATAAATAAAACAAAGATTTTATTTATAATTTATTCGATTAGTCATCTAATTTACCCACAATTTTAATTTTCCTAATTCTCGTAATGAGCGTTTTAACATATCCGTTTCCGTGAAATATATCTACATATTCATCATACATTTCTTCAAGTGAACGGAGTTTGTTAATTGAAATTTCGCCCTTTTCAAGAGCATCTTCGCAAGTATGTACAATAGTATGTCTAATCTGTTTTAAGTTTACTTCTTTTTGTTCGTCCAGAGATTTGTTAATTGTCTTTAATGATTTTTCTATTTCACATAATGTTTTTTCGTGGCTCTTAATAATCTCTGTTTGTTTCTGGTCTTTATCTTTCATTTCCTTGTACTTGGTAAATACTTTATAAAGTTTTATTGTTCCAGTACAAAGGGCAGTAATAATGGCGCAGATAACAACAATCCACCCCACCAGTTCACCAATCGCAATACTGGACAACAAATCCCATATTGATTGTGTGTCCATTTATAATACTCCTTATTTCGATAATACAATTTGGAACTTATCTATAACCTTACCTATTGCTCCAGCATATCCGTCTTGTCCGTTAGTTTTCTCGTTATCATATTGCCAGCCATAATAATTACCACCGAAGGGCGAAACCCTATATTTAGCCTTTAGATAACCTGTTTTGCCCACTAAATCCCTTGGCGTTGAATAATATACTTCGATAGCATCTATTGCTTTATGGTTTCCAGCATAACCATTATTATCATCGTATATATTATAGCCAGTAACATATGGCAACCAATTTCCGCCCTTGATGTGAACGCGATATTTTACAGAACCTTTGCTAACTTTAATTGCAACATCTGTGATTTGTGTTTTTGCAATTCCAGCAAAATCTGTCAAATTTGTAACTTCTGGCAACCATCTTCCGTTCACCCTCACTTTATAAGTAACAGTCGGAATAACTGTGCTACTTGTATTTGGAATTTTATTAGTTATAGTGTTTTTATCAGGAGTAATTATTCCTGCTACTTTTTTTGCAATAGTCGCATAATCAGGTGCAATAAATCCACGAATATATTTACTATTTACTCGCATAGTTCTTTTACCTACAACTCCCTTAGAGCCGTTGCCGGTATTACCTTCTGTTACTACGAAACTATTACCATTAACTTCCGTAACAATACCAATATGGTCTGCTCCCGAAGTACATTCACCATTTCCACTATCATTCCAATAGTATATAATTGCATCACCAATTTTTGGTTTATAAGAATCACTTTCGACCCAAATGCCTTTTGATTTAGCTACATCAATAAAGCGACCACATCCGCATTCTGTTCCTGTATATGAAGCAATTCCTACTTTCAGCCAAGCTGCACTGACAGTAGCGGCACACCAAGCATCATTTACTTTCATCTTATATCCAACAGGCAATGGCTTTTGACTATTATAAATTTTTAGAATCTCTGCGTGCTTGCTATCTCCTTCGATGGCGCCTAACCATCCATTCATAGCATTACAAACTTTCTGGCGAAGTTGCTGTTCTGTGATAGTTTTAGGTTGAACGGTAGAATTAGATTTTTTAGACCATCCGTTATAACCGCCGTTTTTAATGATAGTAGGATAATCTTTATATATGTAATTCTTATCAATAGTTCCCACGCCAGTAATATTATTACTTTCAATATAATTAGTTTCTCCGCCATATTGCCACATTCCGAGGTTATTTCCTTTATATTGACATTTTGCACTCCATTGAGCAATCCACATATCAATAGAATTATATACAGATTTATCTATATAATTATCAAGCCAATATAAACCTGTGTATAACATAGGGTAATAACCAGCTTTCTTGATACCATCAATAAATGTTTTAACAATTTCAGTGATTGCCGACTTGTTATAACAACCGTGTGACACATAATAAGATTTATCTTCTACATCAAGAGCAATAGGTAAAGTTGGTTTTTTACCTTTTAATAATCTCTTTATGTGTTTAACTTCGGAAAGTGCTTCGGATTTGTTTGTTGCATATGAATACAGATAAACACCCCACGGCATACCAAGAGCCTCTGCTTTTTTAACATTCGACTCAAATCGAGAATCGTCTTGTTTGGTAATATCACTACCATATCCACAACGAATCATTACCCAATTATATCCGGCTTTTTTTACTTTTGATAAATCAATATTACCGTTTGCATAAGAAATATCGACACCTTTTGTTCCAACAATACTCATAAAATATCTCCTTTCAATATAAATTAAGACCGTACATTATGTACGGTCTTATATGATTTATTAGTTTTCTATTGTACTTGTATCTACTGAATTTTCAGCCACAATTTTACAAAGTTCTTTAAGCGAAATATTGATAGTTTCATCAATCCATTCAATAATTTCTGTTTGATTAGAAACCTTGGTGAGAATAGGATATTTCTCAAAAATTTTCTGTATTACTTGTGACCTCTTGATAGAACCAGCTTTATTCCAGCTCTCATAATCAATTTCTGCATCGGTAATCAATTTAAGAATAACTTCTTTGATTTGTGCTTTTGCAGTAGAAATTTTCTCATCATTTGACTTTGAAAAATATCTTTTTATTTTTTGTATAATTGCAATTATCAATGAAATAATTACAATAATAGAAATCCAATTATCATTGATAAACTGCAAGAAATTCTGAATTCCATTTAGCATATAAATTTACCACCTTTTATTAACCAATAAATTAGTCACTTACTTGATTTTCTTGTGATACTAATGTATCAATATTATCAACCATTGTACCATCTTCCGTTTCGCAAGATGTACCTGCACTTAAAATATTATCGAGTGTTCCAGCATACTTTTCTCTTTTGAACTTCATTTCTTCTTCTGCTTTTTTACCGTTATATGCTTTCATACAATATATAGCATAAATCAAAATCTGTGCAGCTATGTCGGAAATTAAAACTCCGAGATAAGAAAAGTCAGCAAATTTCCACATAGCAACCATTGCATAGATTACGATTGCATTTAATAATGCGAATAAATAAAGTGCAATTAACTTGCTTGTCTCGATTTTAAAACTCTTTTTGTATTTGTTTTTCTCATTTTTAAGTGATTGCTTATATTGTTTTTGAATATTTTCTCTCTTAACTTTCTCTAATTCTTGTTGATACTTTTTTATAGTTAAGTATTTCATAACAGCACCTACTTTCTTGCTATCATTTTTCTAATTACCCTTGAAACCTTATGGTGTATCTTTTATGATTGGAGAATAACTAATAACAATTTTGCAGGGATTTGATACGGAAATACGGTTGTTGCGATTATCAATAGTATTTCCAATTTTAAAAAACTCATAGTTAAAGTCATTACAAATATTATGATTTCTATAAGTTGTAGATATAATTTGGGCATCGCCTTTAACGGTAATAATCTCACCAACAGAACAATTCTTAATTAACATTCTGCAATCCAATGATTCATTATAAATAGATAAATCTCCACTACGATTACAGGTGATTATCATATCAGGATAGATATATCCGATTTCATCTGACATATCACTTAAAATCTTAACCATAGAAGTTTCTGAAAAATTCCACGAAACATATTGCTCTTGACCATATCCAAATGGCTTATCACTTTCCATTGTTAAATGGAGACCATATAATTTTTCGCCAATCTTGATTTTGTCAATATTGAAACTTACATTATAATAGCAAGTATCTCTCTCTTTATCATCTTCATCAAAAACCTGAAATTTCAGGAATTCTCTACGATTTAGCCAACGCATAAGGTCTCTATATTCATCGTTACTGATTTGTCTTTCGTTATAATCATAAAGGTCGGGATTCTTGCAAATATCGAATTCAGTTGATACACATTCCTCATATGTAGTATTAGTAAGGCTAAATTTCTTACCACCATTTCGTGATACCTTTTCAAAAGATAGCTTTGAGCCTGCATCGGCAGTAGTAGTGCTATTTGAGTAATCAAAGTCGCAAATGATAAATCCGTAATCACTTAAATATTGACCATCATACTCAAAATCAATCGCATACATTTGAAGAACCTCCTTTTATAAGTTATTCAGTTTTTTCGATAGTTTGATTTTCAACTTCTTTTAATTGATTTAGATATGAAATTTTATCAGCCTCTAACTGTTGAATACTTGCATTTTTAATATTTGTTAATAACTTTTCAACAACACCCTCAATAACAAAAAACGGTAAATGAGATTCGTTAATCACATTTACCAGTTCATTTCTAAAATCTTCGACTATAAGAGTAATCGGCTTTTCAATAACCCTTTCAAATTCATTTGGATTACTTTCCGATGCCTTAAATTCCATTGTTTGTTGTATTTGCTTCTCCATTACTTACTTCCTCACTTTCTTGTAAATTCTGTTCTTCGGATGAAATGCTTATTGCAGTGCATTCTTCAACCGAATTTTCAGATTTTACAATTTCTATATCTCGTTCCTTAAAAACTAACTGCATAAAATCACCTTTTTTAATTCCAATAACCATATATCAAGCCGTTTTTAACTCTTAATTTTGAACTCGTATAATTTATGCTTACATTGACATTTACTGAAAAATTTGTTATTGCGTTATCAGAATTTCGAGTTACATTACTAACGCTCGTACTTACTGATGGATTTCCAATTCCAGTAATTATCGGAATACTGCCATCAAAACCATTTATCAATTTTGATGTGCCATTACTATCAGTTGCAGCAACACAAGTATTTCCTATTTCAACATTTTCTATTTTGTATTTGTGCATATTGATGTCACATCCGGCGTGAATTGTATTTTTAGACATACCATCAATAGCGTTTTTGCCAGTAACATACGTCCACTTAACTGTATAACTATCATCCGATGAATTCTCTTTCCAAGCCCAAGCCATATAATTAGATGAGTTTGCCAAATCAAACACAATACCTTTATAATTAGTATCGCGATATTGATTGGTGCCGACACTGCCTATAAAAGTGCCGTTATTATAATAATCTTGTCCGTTTGAATTTAACTCCATAATAATTTTCTGCGAATTATTATATAAAGCTAATCCATCAGTATTCAAAATCATCAACCGATTTCCCTTTGAATTATTGATTCTTAAACCACTTGTGTTTAATTTCATAAGATTTACATTAGAACTATTATAGATATTGATTTGCGCACCATATGCAGTACCTTCAATTTTCACAGATTGCGAAATATTATTCCACGCAAACTTAACGGCATCTGCGGTCAGCGTAGTGGTAGATTCTCCTTTTCCATCTGTTACAGTCGTAGTTACAGAATCGACCTTTTGGTCAACTTTGGTTATCTTGTTGTTATAATCATCCTGAACAGTTGAAATTATCGAATCTGAATTAAGATTGATTTCAGATTTAGTATAGTAATTGTTGTTCAAAGTGGATTGCACACTTGCAAGAATATTATTATCTCTAACAGCAATTTGAGCTTTAGTATAGTAATCCTCTAATCGTTTCTCTACTCCTGCATAAATAATAGTATTATCTGTTTGAATCTCGGATTTAGTATAATAATTTTGAGACAAATCATCTCCTAAATTAGATACATCTGTACTTATCTGTGTCAATCGTAATCCGTTACCATCTACAATTAAGGAAAGATTATTGTAATCACTATTGTTTGATAAATCAAGTCCTGCGCCATCGCCTTTAATATGTAATACTCCTTGTGAATCAACATAGAAAATTGGTTCGGTGTTATTGGAAATAGTAACTAAATTATTTTCATTCAATGTTACCTTAAATTCTGCGGTATTAGATTGAATTTTCAGTCCGTCCTGCGTAAAAGATAAACTATTCCCTGCATTCGTAATCTTCATTTGTTCGCCCAAAATAAGTTTACCGACAACTGTTTCAGCATTTACACCATACGCATATTGCAATTTACCCGTTGTAACATCATAATAATAAAAACCACCAATAGCTGTTTTAACAGTTTTCCAATTATCATCTGTAATAGCGATTGTAGAATTTATGATTTTTAATTGAGTATTTTCATATATATCATTAAGAGAATCATATTTGCGAAATAACATACCGTGTTCATCCCACGTTTGTGTCTGTTCATCGGCACTATTCATAATCTTTGTAGCCGTTACAGATAATCCACGCTCAACCCAATTATTAAGCAGTTCACTGCTTCGGCTACCTTTAGCAGCTTGACGTGATACAGAATCATATGAAGTTGCCATTGAACTTGCTTGACTTAAAATGCTTCTTAAATCTGTATATCCATTGAGTGTAGCTGCAACATCAGAAAATACAATCTGTAAGTTTTGCAGATTATCAAAATCAATAGTATATTCAATAAGTCTTAAACGATATATTTTATCATCTACTTTAAGTCTAATCCAATTACCAATTTCAAAATTATCAATAATCGGTTGAAAATCTTTAATCACTAATAGATTTTTAAGAGTTGCCGAAATTTGATGTTGTAAAGTGGCAGACTTGAAAATCTCAATCCTTGCAGTTTCTAAAAATTGTTGTGCTTTATTAAATAATTCGGCATTATCGCAACCATCTGAAATGCAATTTTCATCATTATAAGTATCTTCTCTACGATAAGAAGCAAATTCTTCCCACAATGAAGTACCAAGATATTTTTCAAGGTCAATTTGCTGTTTGATATAACTTCTTTGTTTATCAATCAATGTTTGCAATCCATCTGAAACGAGTTTGTCATTACTATATTCACCAGTAATAAGATTTATTTCTTCTTCGCGAAGTCTGATTTCATCTTCAATGTAACCAAGTTTACGGTAATATTTCATATATATCGTTTGATATAAGTTGTCGTTTGTTTCTGCCCAAATTGTAGAATCAGCAACACCTTGCTCAATTAAAATGTCAATAACAGATTGACAAGCATCGTGAAAACTATTCAAACGAGCCAAGCAATATAGTTTCAAATTTTTCTGAAAAGCAGTATCATCTAAATTAAACAATGATACTATATCAATTTCATCTTTTTGTTTGTAAAGTGACTTATCAATAACCTGCTCAATATATGTACGGTAATTATCTGTTACAGATATAGATATATCATCGGCATTGGTATAGGTGTCATCTTCATTAGAATAATTTGTTATTACAAATTTTCCGTGCCAAGTACGTGTTGTCTTATTGTAAGTGCTTGTACTAATTTTGATTTGGTATCTCGAATCAATAAGGGTTTTGGCGTAATTCAAGACTGCACTATTAACTGTTGATTCAGATGCCTTAGTAATATCTGTTACAGCAACAAATGTATTAGCCATTCTGGAGTATAAACTATTAGCTTGCTTTATAGCGGTTGTATCTTCCATATCAACAGATGGCATTAAACCGCTGCTCAAATATAAATACATATCAATCGTATCATAATATAAATTCATAAGATTGGCATAACCTTTGACGACACTAATGGTCTTATCGCTCTTATCATATTTATTCATTAGATTATTGTATTTTTGAACAATGCCACTATCTAAATTAACAATATAATCATTCTGATAATATGCAAAATCTTCTTCATACTTTTCTATCTTTGAAACCAAAGAGGGTGACATCATTGATTTTAATTCATCAGACAAATACCATATATAATTACCATTTGGATTGCAGTTGGCAATTGTGGCAGTCATCAAGTCATCTCCACCGGTCAATCTAAAACAATTTTTAACTGAATCGACATTTGTAGAGTATTTAATCTCATCGGCTAAATTATCAGAAGATATAAATATATTTGTATCATTACCATATCCATTATTAACATTAGTGCTTCCACATTCGGGGCAAACATCAATAAATTCTCCACGGTAGCCGCAATCAAGACAATATGCTTCGAGGTCATACACACTAATATTTCTTTCAATCTCATTGGAAGAATTTGTTGTAACCTCAATTACAAATAAACAGTTGACATCCTCTGCAATTTTTTGAAAAGCATCATAAATCGAAATGTCATCAAATGAAAAAGAATATTGTTTTGGGGCAAGACTCAAATCTACATATTTGATTCGATAGTGCGGAGCTTTTTCTAATAATCTATCAAGCATTGATATTTTAGAATCTGTAATATTATAAAAAACAGTTGGATTATTTTCATCATAATCCTCTCTTGCTATATCTTCTTCTGTGTTGATTTCTACTCCGTATAATTTAACTTGTGATAATTCTGCTTCTCCTAAAGATTTGGCGGTGATATGTTTAATCAGAGAATTAGTTTCATCAGTTTCTACATATATTTCAAACCATAAATTCCATTCTTTGCACCATAAAATTTGAAAATCCTTGATACTATTCCACAATTCCGTATCAACTTTATTAACACTAAATGAAATTTCAGAGCAATTATTCAATGCATCCTTAAAAACAATGTTAGTAGCTGGTATTGCCCCTAATTTGTTACCATATCTTTGTGCTAATACGAAAGTAGGAAGAATAGCATTATATGTACTATCAAAATTTATTTTTATAGCCAATATCATCACCTCCAATAAATATTTTAATTAACGGTTTTGGATAGCCTTTTTAATAGCACCTCATAATCTTTTTTGTATTGCTTTTTTAATGATTGCAATTCATTTATTAAAGACTGGTATTCATTTTTGGCTTTTTGATATTCCTCTATCACTTTTTTATGCGAGTATCTTAATTCCTCTAATTCTTTTTGTGATTGTTTCAATATCAAATTCTCATTTTTTGCTTCCTTCAACTGTTCATTAAGTTCCGCTATGCGTTCATATAGTTTCTTATTTTCTAATGATTTCATTATTATTTCTCCTTTCAGGCACTAAAGAGAGAGATAAAATAAATTATCCCTCTCTTACATCAATCCCAATGAATATTATTCTTTGCCAAAGAACTGCCACCTGTAAGTGGAGTAATACCGATAGCTTTTATCATATTTTCAAATTTACTATCTTTCTTCATTTGCTCTAACATTTCATTGTAATCTTGAACGTGGTTAATAGGAATAGTAATGTTAATTTCATTATTCTGATTAACAGACTGTGCCGGAGTACCTAATTCCGCAATTTTCTTTTCAAAATTTTTAAAAGGAAATGCAGTAATTGGCGGAGTGCCAAAGCTACTATATACATTATTACCCCAGACACTTAAAGGCTGTTCTGACATTTTACGCAATGTATCTCTTAATGAAACAAAATTCTCTGTATCTTGTGCATTAAGTACAAGTTCAGGCTTATCAGGTGTTCCGTCAAGTTGTGCTAAGCCTGTATAATCAACAAGCCCACCGGTTTTATATCCCTTTAACTGATTTAACTTAACCCAGCCTAAATCTCCGTTGCCTAATGTTTTACCCGTGCTGATATGATAAGGATAAGCACTTCCCGGATTTGTACTTGTAATATATACAGACTTTCCGAGATATTGATTGCCCCATCTTCCGCCACCTGCTGAATTTTCGTAATAAATACCAGATACATATGTTACCTTATCACCAATTTCACCCTTACCATTACCTCGTTTTGTATTGGATTTTTTACTGTTGGTTTTAGCGGTGTTACTATTGGTATTAGTTTTTTTAGCAGTTGTGGTAGATTGAGCTGTTGTAGTTTTCTTTGAAGAACTACGACCACCTGTTATAATGTCAACTCCTGCGGCAATATTATTCAATGTTTCATTCAGCGAAGTTAAAGCATTGCTAAAATTGTCGCCATACATTGAAATAACATTATTAGAGGATGTTATTCCACTTGACCATATATCAGTCATATTGTCAGTTAAAGTATAACCAACACTTTCGCCTGTTTCTCTCAATGTTGCAGAAATATCACCTGAATTTAGATTGATAGTATCAATCATATCTTCCATAAGCATATCAATGTTATCCAAGCGTTCATTTAAGATTGTTTCATATTCATCATATAATGTATCTAATAACTGTTTGGTATCAGAAATATATTGCTCATATTCGGTTTCTGCTAATTCTTTTTGTGCATCAACTAAATCAATCTTTAATTTCTGAACTTTGGCTTGTGTTTCCTCTGAAACATTATTTTCATATGCTGCTAATTGTTTTTGAATTTCTGCAATGTCAGAAGTTTTATCTTCAATCTTATTCTGATAATCGTAAAAACTCTTTGCCTTATCTAAAGAGTCAGTATAAGTATCTATTAAATCCTGCAAAGATTCCAATTGAACTTTTATGCCATCTTCAACAAGACTCTTAATTGCTTGTTTCTCTTCCTCTGCATTCTTAATAGATTGCTGTTGTAAATCAAGTAATTCTTCTTTGCGTTCAATGAGTCTTGTATCTGCCGGGTCATCTGCAAGCTGATTTTGAATGCTTATTAACTCTTTAGCATACTTATCAGCTTGTGCCATATAAGTGTTATAGTTGACTCCGTGCAATCCGGCTGTTGCTAAACCTTTGTCCGTAAAATTACCTACATCATCAAACATATCAGAATTACTCATCAAGTCGATTAAGAAATCAGATTCAGAATTGATTTGTGAAATACGGTCTTGCAGATAATCAAATACGCTCCAATCAATCTCACGCATCTTATCTTCATATTCGGCAAGTGAAACAGTAGCATCATCAATGGCTGATTTTGTGTCCTCAATAGCAATGGTCATATTATACCATTCTTCACTATATTTAGATATTCTGCCTGAATTAACTGCTTCATCTAAAGCCTCTTGCAAGCCGGCATATTTATCATTAAGCATAGATATATTATTTTGCTCTTGATTTGACAACTTCTTGTAATATTTTGAAGATACAAAATAATTCTGTGCCTCAAGCAATGAGATTTTGCTTTCCATATGGTTTGCCTTATTCTCCATTCTTGATAACTGATTATCAAAATCCTGTTCAATAAGGTCAAATTTATCTTTATAGAGTTGAGCTAATTCATTGTTTAAGTCTTGTACGGCTTCTTTACAGTCAAGTGCAGCTTCATAATACTGCTTATATTCATTTATAAGGCTTGCTGTATCGGAGTCATAATCTGTAATACTGTAACTGCCGTTGCGTACTGCTTGCTTTATTGAAGATGATAAATTGATAGAATTTGCTTTAGCCATATATGTGCTATAAGCTGTATTCTGAACCGCAATCTGCTCATTGATTTTCTCAATTTCATCACTTGTTGCATTAAGTCTCTTTTTGAGTGACTTGAACGCACTTTCGGCAACTTTCTTTAATTTATTAACTGCTCTTTGAACACGGTCAATAGCAATTTCAATATAATCTATGGTTTGTGTTGAATCACTGGAAGAATCTTTGCTGTTGCTATTATCACCGTTATTATTTTGTGTTGAACCACTTGGAGTTGTGACAACGCTTCCTTTTGCAGTAATTTTACCTGAACCACTGGAGAAAGCTGTACCTTCGACAAATGCTGTTCCTCTTTTCTTGCCGGAAGTGATTTTGCCATTCTTTAATATCTGCCTTGTTTGTTCGGCATTAAAGATAATGTCGCCCTTTTTGTATTTGAAAAATTCAGCTCCATTATCTCCGATTGTGAAGAAACGACCGTCACGAACCACCATTTCCTGACCGAGTTCTCCACCTAAAGCCTCTCCATCTTCCTTTGTACTCCAATCACCTTTAGCTTTGGCTATGCCAGTAGTAATTGCTGTGCCGTTTGCTTTACCGCTACCAAACAGACTTGAAATCCAGGAAATTACTGAACCGCCAAGAGAATTAACTACCGGATTATATGTTATAGTTGCAGCCTTGCTTTGTGGTTGCCATTCATCAATGGAGTTTTGATAATCTGTAATAGCTTGACCGCTTGGAGATGTGTATTCAACGGAAGCAGTTTTACCTTTTGGCTCATAATTATCAATACGAGAGCTATCTAAACCGGCTTTAACCATCATTTCAGGAGAAATATCAGAAATTGTTTTTTGAACAGTATCTAAATCTTCCTGCTTTGGTGAAACTCCGGCTTCAACGTCAGCCTGAATGTTTGAAACGGCATCGGTAAAATCCTTGTCATCTAAGCCTAATTTGGTTTTTACTTCTTTAGGTATTTTGTCAATTTCAGTTAGAGTTGCACCGATATTAGTTTCTGCTTCGGAAGTATCAGCACCGATAGCTGTTTTTAACTCAATGTCATTATAATTAGTTTGATAATCTTTGAGGTAACTAATTAAATTAGTAACATCATCCTTAGCTTCACTCACATCAACGTGCATAACGGTAGGTGCAGAAAGTTCTTGCTTACGATTCATTAAACCGATAAGCACGGTTTCTGCTTCCATTGCGCCTTCTACGGATAAATCAATTTTACCCTTTTTATCCTTAAAGCCATCAACTAACTTTTGTGCTTCGTCAATTTGAGAATTAACATCCTTTATACTGTCTGTATCAAAATCAAAGTTAGTTTGTGTTAATCCAAGTTCTTTAAGTTTATCTGTTGCAGTTGTGAGTTCATCTTGCAGATAATCAAGTTTTGTAAAAATTGAATCGAGGTTAATATCAAAACCATAATCCGATAATTTTCTCATTATGGCTTGTACGGTTTCAATATCAAGTCCTAATTTCTCGGCAACATCTGCATCATCACCAACACCAAAGTTAATGTCCCAACTTCCGTCCTCGTTGAGTTTTACCCATTCGGAATTTAACTGGCTAACATCGTTCAAGAAATTCAGGCAACCATCCGAGCCTTCCGTGAAGTATCGAGTCATTTTCTCATAACCCTTGTCATAAGCTGCCAATAACTCATCAATACTTGCAGTAGATAAATCCTCATTGCTCATCAACTGAACAGCGGCTCTAAATTCGTTTGTGCCGATTAAGCCTTCGTCATAAAGTTCTTTGATATGTTCAAGTCCACCTTGCAGACTGTCATACATATCTCCTTCTTCTCCTAATGACTGTGCTTCTTCCCACTTTTTGAAAGAGGAGGTTAAACCGTCATACTGTGCGGCAAGAGTAGCAGTATCGTTAATCTGGTCAAGAATGTCCTGTCTTTTTGCGTACAAATCCGCAGCTTTAGTTGCATCATCACAATTCTTAATCTGCTCTGTTAAGTTCTCATATTGACTTGTTAATGATACCAATTCAAGATTATTTGCAGTCTTGATTTGGTTTTCATATTCGGATTCTAACTGTCTTAATTCTTTTGTATTGAGATGTATTCCGTTAGCAGTTTTTTCAAATAATTCATTGGCATTAAAATCTTTGAGATTTTGATACCTATTTGTGAGATTTTGGATTGAATCCGCCGTTAAGCCTGTCGAAGTAACTGATTCTTTCATTGCAGAATACAGTTTATCCATATTATCGGATTCGACATCAATATCAATAGAAAATGCCGTACTGCCAACAACATTACCTAATTCTAATACTTGATTTTGGAAAGCCTCTAAATTTGCAATATCTTCTTCGGTTTCCATTTTGCCAAACTGTTCAGCAAAATCGGCAATCATTGTATTATTTAGGTCGCCTTTGAGTTCGTTAATTGCAACATCTAAATCATCGGTTCTGTCTGCAAGTTGTGGGAAATCTTCAATTAGTTTTACAATATCCTTGTTTTCTAATTCGCCTTTTTGGAATTTTTCAAAAGCATCATCAAGGGCTGAAATCCTATCAACATAATCATCTACTCTGTCGATAAATTCAGGATTATCTTTATCACCTTTTGCAGATATTAAGTTTTCAAAAGCACTGCCAACGCTTTCTCCAATTTCTTTTGCATAGGATTTATAATCCTCAACTGCCGTTTTCCAATCATCCAATGAAAAATTAGACGGGTCGCCTTTAAGATAGAAATAGTCTTGTAATAGGTGTATCTTTTCCGCAGCCTTAGCGGCTTGATTAACGGCATCATCACCTGTAAATTCTGCACCAATTTGAAGTTTCAGGTCATCTTCTCTTGTGCCGTTAATAACACCTTCGGCATATTTCTGTAATGCTTCTGGAGATAAAGTTTCTTTATAGTTGCCCTTTTCATCTGTTACAATCGGTGTAAAGTTTATTGCAACAGAACCATCGGAATTTGAAAATGTTGATGTAAATACTGTTGCTGTGCCGTCAGAAGATACATCCCAACCAGCCTTTTTCAGCTCGGAATTATCAACTGTCGGGCGGAGTGTAAGGTCAACTGTGCCGCCTTCAGATAAATTCTTTAACTGATTTTCAACATTGGTAGAAGTAAAATCAGTAGAAATTTTATATACTATATCTTTATCTGAATTAGATAAACTATCTATCCAATTATTAAAATCGTTGATTTCTTGTTTTGCTTCGTCTGAAAGTTCCGGAGTAGGGAGTGTAAGTTCCAGAGTAGGGGATGCAAGTTCAGGAGTAGGGAAAATCTCTATTCCGTTTGCTTTACTATTTGGGTCTGGAAAACTGAAATTATTTGTATCACTTTCAATAGATTTGCGGAATCTGTTTTTGACTTCTTCTGCGCCTTTTGCGGTATCGGAAGCAAATTTATCGTACCATTCATTATAGTATTTAGAAAATCCTTCAAGCGTACTTAAATAATTATCTACTTCTGTTTCGATAGCATCGCTACTTAATGCTTTATCCTTTATTGCTTGTGAAATCGTTTTATTATTGGTAATATTATCAATGATTTCTTGTCTGTATTTCTCGTAATCTTCAAGAGAATCAATATCAGCGTTATTGTTTGCAACCTCTGATGTCGTAAGTTCATCAAGCAATGTTTTTGCAGCTTCAACCTGTTTTGTGAATACGCCTTCTCCGCCTGTCAGAGCATCTTTAATTTCAACTAACTTTTTCCAGGTTTGATTATTGTTATAATCAAATCCGTCTGTATTTTCTAATGCATCTATGGCGTCATTGATAGCATTGATTTTGTCCTGCAAAGTTAAATCCGCATTGAATATAAGTTTTGTAAATTTGTCACCAAAACCCAATATATATTCTTCATAATCAACAAAAGCACTGCCATAACCTTTTTCTTTCCAAACCTTATCAATAATTTCAGCGGCTTTATCTCTGTTTTCATCATCGCCCCAATAATCAAAGGTTATTACATTATTATCATCATTCCAGTCCGAAAAAATATTTCCTTCGTGAAATGCCTTTTTTGATGCTTCATCGGCAGCATCTACATAGGCTTTTTCAAAAGTGGAAATATTAGTCTGTAATTGTGTTGATTGTATATTCTTTAATTTTGCGAGTTCTTCATCAAGTTTGCCATTTACAAGGTCAAGATTATCAGCTTGCGCACCAACTAATTTAGTAATTTCATCTTGAATATTTTTAATTTCTACTCTATTAGTCGAGTCAGTCATATCAGACTTAGCTAATTCTTTGTATTTTTCTATTAACTCTGAAAGACTATTGGCTTCTTCTACTGATTTATCTGCTACTTCTTTAGATTTTTGTGCCTGTTCTGCTGCCTTTTGATAGCTTTCTTCGGCGACAGAATTCAATTTATTAAAAGCAGTTATGCAAATAGCAACACTTGCAGCTACTAAAAGAAGCGGATTTGCAGTTAAAGTAGTCCAAAGACCTTTTAATGCTGATTTAAGAGATGCAGTAGCAGTAGCGAAAATTCCAGTTGTTGTTGTTGCTTTAATATTTTCAGCTGAATGTGCCTCGGTTGCAAGCGCTGCCGCCGCTTCTTCTTTTGTAAGACCTTTATCCATTAAGATTTGCATTTGTTGAGCAGTTGACAATCCTGTTGTCGTTAAAATTGCCGCCGCTTTTTCTGCGCTTAAACGAGCAGTTGCAGCAGCAACTAAATCAAAACTTGTTGCACCCTGTAAACCCAGAATTCTTAATTGCATTATAAATACAGGGTATATTAAAAATAATTTTGAAAAACCACTTTACAAAATGTATAAATTATGTTATCCTTTATATAAGGAAGGTGATAATTTATGTCTAAAGAAAAAGAAAGAGAAATTATCGAAATTGAATGCCCTAAATGTGGATGCAAACAATCATATAAAAATATATCAAAATATTCTGAAAGCGGAGAATGTATTTCTTGTGGTGAATTAACATACTTCAAAAGATTCAGAGAATATGATTTGCCATCTCCAAAACAAACAATTAAAATAGAATGCCCTTACTGTCACTCAACAAATACCAAAAAGATTTCTACATCTTCAAAAGTTAGTAAAGTTGCATTATTTGGAATATTTTCTATTGGTAAGGTCACAAAGCAGTGGCATTGCAATAATTGTAAAAGTGATTTCTAACTATTTATAAAACTACCTCACGATTTTAGAGAGGTAGTTTTTTTTGCACTTTGGAACATACATTAACAGCAAATAAAATTTGGCTTTTATTTACTGTAAGGAATGGTGTCCTCTGAACGTTCCCATTATAAAAATTTTTATCCCGACATCGCTTTCACGATTGCTACCTATCGGATTATATAATTTGACCTTTCGGCTAATGGGTGCGCTGCTCGTTATCAATTTAATTTCTGTCCGGCGTTATTTTTTAACCGTAGAAAACTTACTCCCGTTGTGCAAACGGTTGACTTATTTACCTTATTTTTCGGTTTCCTATATTATAGGAGTAGTAAGTATTATGACTTCAAGCAATTTCTCCTTTTGTTATTTTAGAACTTTCATCTTATGGAATTATTTTTATCGCCATTATGATAATCATTTCCCCATAATAGACCAAACATCTTCTGGGTGATGTTATGACTCTGTTGAGTTAATCGAAGTTCTTTATAAATGCAGTTATACCTATACCAACTAATGCAGTACCAAATAAACCCAAGTTCTCTGTCAAAGAATCAAATATTTCTAACAAATCTGTTAAAATATCTATTACGGCACCCATTTCATCAGTTTGGAAAAGATTTTGGAATACACCAACAGCTGTTTCTTTTAATGCGTTTAATTTGAATTCAAGAGACTGTTCAATAATGTTCATCTCATTCATTGCACTTCCAGCACTATTGGTCATAGTTTCCAAAGAATTTTCAACTGCACTAAAATTATTTAAGATAGCAGCAACTATCTGACCTTGACGTTTACCAGCTAATTTTTCGAGCAAATCAGCCTGTTGTTTGTCTGTTAATTCATCATAAACATCAGAAATATCTCGAAGTAATTCTGTTGTTGATTTGAATTCTGTTTTTGCATCATCTTTAAATAATGACACGCCAAGAGGGTGTTCAGCACTCTTGGTTAAATCAGCAATATCTCCTTCCAGTTCTGCAACGCCATCAATAAATTCGCCAGTTTCCTCATCATAACCACGAATTCTCATTGATACAGTTTTTAAAGCATTACCTACCGATGCTGCATCTCTTGTGATTTCTGTGGCTGGCGTAGCCAGAGCAATGGGTTTTTTCAACAATGGCAA